>Ga0065711_1029814_pt1 | contig 34725 bp, 31 predicted proteins | sample Hoacrofraction12_FD_59098 | JGI IMG/M metagenome (GOLD analysis project Ga0065711, IMG submission 59098) | Hoatzin crop microbial communities from Cojedes, Venezuela - Epithelial fraction 12 v2 (version 2) | ecosystem: Host-associated > Birds > Digestive system > Esophagus > Crop | place... | reverse complement strand
TCCTGTGCAGCCTACTGTAGGTGACCCTGCTTCGGCAGGAGGGTTGGACTAGATGACCCACAGAGGTCCCTTCCAACCCCTACTATTCTGTGATTCTGTGATTCTGTGGTACCACGGAGGAAGGTGTAGGCTCTTGGCCGGATCAATTCTACAGTGAGCTGTTCTGTGATAAAAAATGACTTTCCTGTATGAAGGCATCACTGGTATACTGAATATATATAACAAAACCTGGAAAGCCTCTAGTCGCTCATTTCAGCTGCTAAAATGCCTTTAGGCCAACATTCCTGCTGTGAAAGGGGTTATGGACATGTCATATGGGGGTCATCAGTGAAAAATATACCCAACTTTTGTTATTCTTAAGTCTAAATCAAAAACCTCTTTTCACAATCCACTAAGGGACGATTTACTAGAGAGCAGAATGTGGTATCAATTATTTCTGTGGGCATCCTTTTTGTTATCAGAAGCAAAGAGGATTGCTTTAGAGTCAATAGCATGACTCCATCTCAGATTACTAAATAATGAAATGCTAAACTTGGCCTAGAGTAAGGACTGTTGCTGTCTCAAAGGCACCAGAGGCTTCAATTAAATCAGAGGACAGTGTTCAATGAATGAGAAAAGGATGCTTAAGGTACGATGACATATTACCGGATTTTACATTTAATTGCAGTGCTTTATTCTTTTAATAAAAGCACAAGAGCAGTGGATCTCCATTATGGTCATCTGGTGGCATTGTTCACACTGGACAGTTTATTGTAATTTACTGGCTATGTTTAATCCCTCTATTTTTCATATAAATGAATTCTGCCTGCTTTATTTGATGATTTTTCTTTGCTTTAAAAAAAAATAGCGCCTAATAGGTATTTACACACAAAAGAGCCAATCCACTTGAAATACTCAATGGTGCAAGAAAGAAACAACCTAGTGCAGTATGAACCTAGAATGAAAGTGATTGCTACTGCTCAGAGGTGTGTAAATCTGCATCACCTGAGCAGGTATTGCCATTTGCAGAGGAAAGTCAATGCACAGGGGCAGCGTCTCTTGTGCCACTGTGCAACCTCAGGGCTTTTGAAAGGGCACAAGCTCCCGAAAGCTTGGTGTGCTGGGTTCAGCCAGGACAGGGCTCATTTTCCCCAGAACCCAGGAGAGGACACAGGCAGGTCGGCTGACCCAAACCGGCCAAACAGGGTATTCGACAACATGTGCCGTCATGCTGGGTTCCGGTTGGGGGAGCGGGCCGGGGGGAGGTGAATTGCTGCTTGGGAGCACCCTGGGCATCGGGCACTGAGAGAATAGCCCCGTGTATTTGCTTGGTTTTGTATAATCTTTCTATCAGTGTTGTCGTCGTTACTGTGCACTTCCTTTGCTGTCCTGTTAAACTGGCCTTATCCCGACCCACGAGTTTTGCCTTTTTCTTCAGATTCTCCTCCCCACTCCAGCAGGGGGAGGGGCGACAGAGTGGCCGCGTGGTTCTTTGTTGCCGGCTGGGGCCAAACCATGAGGCTTGGCATGAGAAGTTAAGCAAAAGGCAGGGAGCCATGGTCCTGACCTCCTTCCCCTGAAGCATCCTCATTTGTTTTGTGGGGCTCTGCGCTGCTGAGTTTTCCTGTGCTTGGAAAGACTTTCTGGATTTCTGGTGCAGGAGAAATTGGTTTAAAAATCCCCTGCCTCCAGAGGTGGGTTTCAGCCTTTCAGTGCCCTGGGATAATGTACAACACGTGGTGGTAATTTAGCTGGGAAACAGCAGGAGCATGTGTATATGATTATACATATGTGTGTGCACACAAGCGTGCATGTATAGATGTATTTATAGTTTTATGCATGTATATATTGTTATACATATTTATTTTAAAATGTAAATTTGTAAGTGTTTTTAAATGGTTGTCAGGCAAATACCTCTTTTCAGACATTTTTGGTGTAACATGTCATTGCTGTGACTTGTCTGCTCTGATCACGTCAATCGTATCCTGTTACATAAATGATGAAATCGTCAGTGACGTAACTGATGTAACCTGATGCATCATGGTAACACCACAGTTACTGTCAGCTTAGGGAGGGAGAAGTAGTGACTGAAAAACCTCAGATTCTCATCTGTTTTTTTTAGAAGGTGGGTTTTTTTGGTGTTCCCCCCCTTCTTTTTATCTTTTCGCTAAAAGGTTCTTGTGCAGGAGAGGGACTCTTAAATACAGCAGGGAAACTGTGCATCAAGCACAGGCAGGGGAGAGCCTTTCTTCAGCCTTGGACAGCGAGTGTCTTGTTTTGGGGAAGATCCTCCCTAAAACAGTGTCACAGTGAGCGGTGCACTTTCCTGTTTAAACAGGTTGGGTCTCTTTCTTTCGTTTCTGCCTTGTTTCAGCTTGCCTTGTGTCAGAGCCTGTCTCTGGAAACATGGTAGTTCAGCGAGGACAGTGGGATGAGACAACTCTCAGAAGTAACAACACAAAACGAATGGCAGCCAGCCCTGCTAAAACTGCTGCATGAGGTTTCTAACCAGGCTGGCTGTTGGGCCCAGGGGAAAGCTGTGAGCTGCATTGCCTACTGGGGAGAAATGTCTCAATGGTTTTGTCTGGAAAGTTTCTTTGGTGAGTTTCTTTTCAATGAGCGTGCAATGCTTTTAATGGCTTGCAGTATCTAATTTTTGTAACATCATTTTGCCACGTGAGAGCGTCAGAGTAATGAATTCAGGAAGTGTGCGGTGAGGATTGTCTGTGCAAGAGGGTACAGGCATTGCTTAACTCCCTATAGATTGCAGTGAACAATTGATAAACAAGTGAGCGCCTCCTGACCAGCCCAAAAAGGTGCTGCAGGTCCCAGACATGTTCAGGCACATGATTGTTCAGGTGTGGAACTGGGACTACAGTCTGCAATCGCAGCGTTTCAGCGCCTGGAAATTGCCTTTGCTCTTACCAGGGCAGTCCCATTCAAGGGTAACGGTGTCAGTACACCCAAGTGCCACTCGTGCGTGTGGCCGGTGCCATGTGCTGCAGACCGGCCGACTTGACATGAAGTCCTGTGCTGCATGAGGGAGAATTATAGCTGTGAACTGGGCAGTTGGTTCACCAAACACATTGTGTTTGTCATAGCTTCTTCTCTGAAGGGCTAATGCAATGTGACTATGCCGTATGCATATTTGTAAATTACTGTATGATGTATATGGGGCCATACTATGGCAAACCCTTTGTCTTGACAAAGTGCTGTGCCTATTCCTAGTTCTCCCTGGCCTCTTTTTTCGTTAATTTTACACTGAAGGATCAACATGCCCAGGATGTACGCATGCATCCATCTCTCTCCCTCTCAAAGGAAATTAGTGCTTTCCTGTCACCGCAGGTTTCCTGTCACTGCAGGTGATATGAGGAGGAAGTACACAAACTGATTTATCTGGAGGTGTCAGCTGTTTTGAGGATGTTGACTACTAAGGGTGTCAGCTCCTCCTCAGTACTTGGCTGACTCTGAAGAAGACCCCATTCCTCATTAAAAGCGCACTGAGCTGCACTTGAAAGTGACTTTCCCACTTGTTCTCCTCTCACAAACATCACAATAACAGATTTGCTGTTAAAAGTGGCATGATCATGCCAGGCCCAGGCAGCTTTGTAAAATATACCTCTGCAGCACTTGGTAGCGTTGGTACCATCCATGCAATATTCATTTCAGGTATAAACTAGACACTATCATCACAGATTACAGTTATAGCAAATCAGCACGCTGTCTACAGTTTCGTCCTTTATTCACATTATGTATCATAATAAATGTCGTCCTAGCAACACAGTTTGCTGAGACTCAAACACAATATCCCACAATGCGTCACCATGGATGGATGTGGGAAATTGTGGCTATGAGAGCCTGGTACAGCTTGAAAAGGAGTCAGCACTTTCTACCATCATTTTAGAGGACTCTTTCCTCCTCCCACTGCAGCCTCAGGAGAGATGTGGGAAGGGAGCCTGCGTGAACAGGGGGTCCCTGCTGCACTGCACGCTGATCTGTACAGGAGCAAAGTGGAGTGCTGACCGCACTGGGAACTGGATGAAAATATGTCAAGACCCTTAATCAGAAGGCTTGAGGAAGAAGAAGAGGGACTGTCACGTGGGTAAATTGAGTAACACTGGGGAAGAAATATTACTCAGGTACAAGACTATATCTTTCTTGTTTTTAATAACTGCTTAGTGAGAAAGCATTACCAAGGTATTGAAAGAGGAAAAGAAAAGAATTCTTAATCTAAAAATATATGTCTTTGGTATAGAGTTCCACTCAGACCTGAGAGAGATGTTTCTTGAGTGGAGTCGAATGTGATTCATATAACATTTTGCCAGCCCCTGGGGAATGTCATCTCCTTCTGATGTCTCTGTTTGCAGGAAAGGCTTAATTGCAGGTACAGCAGCAAGGCCCCCACACCAAAGGACTGAGTTCACTTTGAGAACCTGACATGTGCTTGCTCTGTGAGATGTGGTAGCCCATTTTCTATAATATTTGCCCTGAGACCTGCTAAAGTACGTGCTTTTCCTTATCCCTGGTCATGATAGCCCTTGCTCGCGTGCTCCATGTTAGGGAAAAGCTGCTGACTCCCCAGGGTGCTGGTCAGCCCACGGTGGGGATGCCAGTTCCTTAACACTGAACCCCATAGGGGGGACCAGGGGGATACTGTCCCCTGTCTCTAATGCAAATTATGTGTTTCCACTGCTGGCAAAACTGTGAGAAGAGAGACTCCAGCTACTGTCTGGGGTGCCTCATCTGGTAGGACTAATGAGAGGTCATGCTTATGAATTTTCTTGCATGGAGCAGAGCTTTTCCAGGATGAAGCACTTTTTCCAAAAGATTGTCATTTTTTTTTTTTTCTCCTCCTACTATTTTGAACAAAATTCAGTTGATGTCTCTCTGAAATGGAAATATCTTAATTAATAGGCTGCTAGAAATAAGGAAACATTAGGGGTTTGGAACTAGATGATCTATAAGGTCCCTTCCAACCCAAACCATCTTATGATGCTATGATCTTGGAAAATCATCCTAAATATTACTAAGATGCACCCAGTTTCTGAATGAGCATGGAGCCACTTTCACAGTGAACCTGATCCAGTGTGTAGTTCCACAGTTCATAAGTAACAGAGCCAGTGAGACACAAATGCCAGAGGAGATAAAGTCAACCCTTACCTTCACAAATCCCACAGGAGAGGAGGTAACAGAGATACTATATGAGCTCAGCCTGTACACAAAGGAGAGCGTGGTTCCAAGCAAAGGCCTGAAACATTAAAGCCTGGACCTCAGTCCAGAACAGAACCCTTCCAACATGTGGGGAGGTTTATGTCTTGCCCAGGAGTGCCATAAAATAGGACCATCTGTCATCCTCAAAGTTTATATCTGGGTCCACAAGTGAAAGAACTCTGGGCCCAGAGATGCATTTGGGCTCAATTCTGCATAATTCATTGTTGTGGAGCAGTCCTGTAAAACAAAATAATTTGTCCCTGGGCATGCAGGTTTAGGTGTTACAGCTGAAAGGACAGTTGGGGTCCTGTGGGTGGGAACTCAGAGGAGCGCTAAAAAAAAAAGCAGTTATGGTTATTAATCAGAATTTTGTGTACTTTTCAATTCACTTCTCCAGGACTGATTCCACTGCACAATGATTAAAAAGAAACCTGTGCTGATTGTGGTGCCCTCCCACCCGTGGAGCAGTGCCTGGCTGATCCCATTGTCTGCACCCTGCATGCTGAGCCTATAGTTAATAATTAGTTAGCAGCACTTAAATGAAATCACACAACTGATTCTCTGGCACACTAGCAGAGGCGGTGGCTGAACCAGCCAGGACTTTGTCATCTTGGCAGGGAGAAGGACTGCTCCCTGCTATCCTGCAGCCAACGTGCCATGCAGGGGAGCTGGCGCAGCCGAGGTGGCGTGGTTGGCAACAGGCTGAGCCCGGCAAAGAGGCATGGGGAGGAGGGGAAGGGAATATTTTTGCAATATTCTCGTGAGAAAAAAAGGAAAAGGGACTGTTTTTTGGTAGGAAGATTTCCCAGAGATGTCTCTCAGGTTCATATTTATTGTTTATAGCCCGTAAAACTGTGTTTCTATGCTTCACAAAGCCATCATTTTGATGTAGTCTGCCTAGCCTGAAATGATAAATGAAAGCAATGAAGGGAGAGGAAGGGTGTTATGGTGATTAAAACTTCGGATTTGACTTGAGAAAGTAGGTTCAGCTCCATCTCTGCCACCAACTTTGGGGTGACTTTTGACCAATCGTTTAATCTCTTTGGGCTTATGCTAGCTAGGGAGAACAATGATTTCTCCTTTTAACCGTTCTTTTTGCCTTGTCTGGTTAGGCTGTCCAAGTCTTCTCCTTGGGGACCCTTTTTACTGTGTAAAAGTGTGACCAGACTGGGATGCTACTGTAATTTAAACACCTACTTCCAGTATTTTAATAACACATTTATGGATATACAGAGGGAAAATAGTATAGTAATTAGAAAGGATGTGAATGATGAGAGTGTGAAGGGTGGCAAATGATGACCCTCAGAGAAATCCATTTCTGACTGGAGCGTGTTCGCTTCCCTCAGTGGTGACTGAAATTAATATGGGCAGTTATTTTATGGAGGTACTCGTAAACTGGAGGAAGTGTGATGGCCTCTAGATGTAAAAGGTCAGAACAGATGACCTAATATTCATTTTTAGCCTTATAACTATGAAGGAAAATGAAGGCTTTAAAAATTACTTTTTTTATCACATTTAGATAGAAAATGGAAAGATGGGATGACAAAGCTAAAGGCCAAACTTGGACACTACCTGTCCCTGTCCTTTTGCTCATTCCTCTGCCAGTAGGTTTCTAGCTGGGCCACATGTCCCAGAGAGTCTCTAAGCCACCTCCCTAAAGGGTGCCTGAAATGCAAGCGAAAAAAATCTATTGTCAGGAGGCTTTAATTCACTATTACAGGTGATCACATCTCTGTTGGAAGTGCAAGGGTCCACAAACCAAGAACTGGTTGAAAACTTCTGCTCTGGTCTTTGCCAGCTGTTACAGATAGCTCACTTCAGCCACATTTATGCTTTCCATCTTCATTTCCCACTGCTGAACAGGACACTTTTTGCCACCTTTGTCAAACCAGCCTCTTTTTTAACTTACCCTACAATTAAATATCACAAAAGTGACAAATACATACAGACTTGATATACAGCATCATTGCATACCAGATACACAAGTGCACCTTGGTATGAGTACTTTACAGACAAAGAAACATAATCACTCATCAGTGCTGTTGTTTTTGCTACATGTGTGGTCTGGATCGAGGGCACAGCATGCATTTGGCAGTGGAGAGATTTCCCTTTGGGGTCTGGAGGTACTGCTCCAACCAGGAGCCCTCCTTGGCCACTTCCCTTGGCATCCCCAGCCAGACCCAGCCAGGAAAGGACAACCTCTTAGCAACCCACAGCTGCCTGCGATACTGCGTTGTGGACATCCTCCCTTTGCAAAGGTGACGCTACAGTCCTGGCATGACTCTGCATCACCATAGCGCCGTCAGGACAGATATGCATGGAGAGAGACCTCTCCCCTCACCAGCCCTGGACAGGTAGGGCGTTAAGGACTTCCCAAACCAGAGGCTGTGCCAGTTCATGGTGCTTGGTAGTCCTCAGTAGACCTCTACTGTGAACTCATCTAATCGCATTTCAAATCCATTTATATTCCTGGCCTCTGCAACATGCTGTGCAGTAAGTTGCATAATTTAGTTACTCTTTGTAAAAGTGTTTCTTATGGGCTGTTTTAAACCTGCTGCCTCGTAATTAGTTGTACCCTAGTTCTTACGCTGTGAGAAATAATGACTAATTCTTTTCTGTTTGCTTTCCCTATACTGTTCATAATTTTGTAGACTTTGTGTGTTCTCTGATTTTCCTCTATCATTTTGTAGCTTGAAGGGCTATGTCTTTTACAGAAGTCAGCACAATGGCAGATAAGTAGAGGATTTGGTGGATTATTGCAGATCCTGAAATGTAGAAGAAACATTGATCATCAGCTGAAACAAAAATGAAATTTTAGACTTTTTTCTGATTAAAAATAATAAAAAGATAACAAAAACCTTTAAAAGGCCAGTTTGATGTTCAACATTGGTTTCAGAGTTTCATTTTAATGTTGAACCCTTTTGTTTTCATACAAGCTGACAATTAAAGAATAACAAAGTTGAAGAAAGTTTGTAGGAAAGTCTTGAGACATTTTTGTTTTGAAAGTTGCAAAATGTTCGCATACTTCTCTGAAATTTTCCTCCTCCATCTGTCCATTTGGTCAAATCAAAGTCTAAGCCATCAGCAAAGCTACAGATTTTTCACCAAAAAGGCTTGTTTTTACCCAGGTATAAGGAGAAGCTAGCTTGAAAACTTTAATCCAAACCACACATTTCTGACCACATATAAAAACTCTTGCAGCACAAATCCATGAAAGATCTCGTGCCAGACAGATTTCCCATGGATTCTCTTTTAAGTGCACTAAACACTCCACAAAACAAAGCCCATCCAGAAATGCGAATCCGAGGGCTATCTAACACTGTAGATTTTCCCCTTGTATTACAATTACGTCAACAAGCACACTAATTGACATCGGGTGCAACTGTGAATATGTGAATGGTGTTCAATAGCCGTCATAACTTCTCATTTTACTGCTTTTGGTTGTGTAGGCTGGAAGTTGCACATAGTAGCACAGAATACAAAACACACGGCATACTAGTGCCAAGCTACCTGAAGATTATTGCTTTTCCCTGCTGGTGAGGTGTGCCTGGGTTTTCTCACCTTTGCAAGCTCAGGTCTTTGTTTCTTTATTTATGTTTTCTAAGAAGAAGAAACTAATTAATCACTTTGCCAAAGAAATGCAGGTGTGCGCTTGTTCCCACGTGAATTTTGCTGAGGGTTAATTCCTCACTGCCATGGTTTTGATTCCTTGTCATAGAATGGGAATGGGTCTGCCTGCTCCTGACATGTTGCTGGAGCTGGCCGGGCTGTCTGTTTGTCCTGAGGTCCTTTTGGGGACCCAAGAGGGAAAAACTTATTGGCGGGTGGTATGCACCTTGTGTGGCAATCGGACCGATGGGTGCCAGGAAGATTTCTTCTCCCCGGCGCAGATAGTGTCTGGGATAGTTCTGTGGCTGACTGTGATGGCACATGGTAGTTCTAGCTAATCTACGCAGGCTTTTATTTCTTTCCCATCATTGTAGTGTTGGATTCAATCTTAGTCTCTGTATTATGAGTTGCCTAAAAAACAGATTTTCAGTCATAAAAGGGGGAATTTATTTAAAAATCGATTCAAAACAAATATATAGGCTTTGCTGCAATATGCAATATCCAGTAGAAAATGCCCTGTAATATATGCTGCATTTATTTAGAGTAAAACTAGTAAGATCAAGACACATTTTAATATACAAATTAAATTTGTTTTTAAGCTACAGTATTCTATCTGGGCTCGGCCTGTTCTGTTCTTGTAACCATTAATATTGCTTTTTGCCCCTAATCCTTTCTTTGCTACAATGAGCTTTCACTATGTGTGTGTGGAGAGGGAGAGCCCTATTAGATTATAACATTTTATGAGTTGTCTGTGATATAACAACGTTAGCCACCTGACTGAGAAGTAAAAAGCTTTGTGGTGTCACATAACAGGTTAGAATGGGCTGATAAGCCCTTGTGAAATAAACAAGATAAAAAAAAATAAATCCTCCAAAATGTATATTTAAATGGGTGGCTATAACCCCTCCCTGCTTATTAGACCACTGAGGACACATTAAATATTTTATACATATATATCTTTCTGACTCTGTAAAATAGAAAGGGATAGGTGCACACACATACATACATAGACACATGCATAGACATGCAAGTCTTTCAAAATCAGAAAGGTCTCAAATTTAATTGGAATGGAAAATCCTAACTAATTGGCATCCAAATTTGATTTGCTGTAGAAACCTCATATTTGTTTGAAACACAACACTGTGTCTTGGAACACAAGCCCAGTCCTTCAAAAATCATACATGAGAACTGTGGAAGAATCAATTAAAGTTGATTTGGCAGATCTGCTTTTGACAAATATAAAGAAATCTCTGATTAGGCTGAGAAGAAAAGAATCCCCCTTTCGTGCTCTCTCTATTCTCTCCCTCTTTAAAGGCAGTAGATGTCAGAAGGGGGTGGGTAGTGATATGCAAAACACGGCCTCCATAACCAAAGTAGCCTGCAAAATTAGGTGTCAGCATGCAAAGCTTATTGATGTATGAATGCAGAAAATGAAAGCCGGCAGTAGACAGACGGGGCTAAAGGTGAGACAGCCACAGTGAAAGCAGCTGTACATCTACGTCAAGGTGTTGCTATATGAGCCTGCTTTTTTCTGGAGGGCCACAGCCTAACAAGCTGTGCCTGGCCATAAAATGATGAAACAATACAATGTAGGCACACCACTGTGTGAATATGAAATAAATTGAGTTGGACGCCCCCCCCCTTAGAATGTAGGCCTGTGTATTCATTAATAAATTCATATTCTGAGTTTTCAATAAAAGAAGAAAATGCAGTGTAAACTCGAGTTACTTAGTGACACCCAGCTCATTGCTTTTTATTGTTGCTTGCAGCAACGAAGCCTTCGCTGTGCACTAGTAGAATTTATTACTGTCTGTCTTTGTGGCAAGTTGGTGAAGTGAGCCTTTTGAAGAAAATTGACCCACACTTCATGAATATGATGAAAAATGCCAATAACACTACAAAGACAAAGCTCTTGACATCAGTGTGCAAAGAACTAACAGATGGTAATGAAAGTATTGCAATTACAAATCCCATCCCTCTTGGCCGGCCAAGGGGTGCAGGCATTTGGGGGCATCTGGGCAGCCCCGAGACCCTGCTGGATGTGCGGTGGGCTGAACAGGGAGGGACACAGGCACTGCTTCACCGCCTGGTCCCCTCCCCATCCTCCATGCTTTGAAGGAGGAAATGGGTGAGAAGAGGAAAGCAAGTGAAGTGCTTAATCCAGCAAGGGTTTGCCTCCTAGAAGGTTGCCTCTTCTTCTCTCTGAGCCTGCAAGTGGTCTCGTCGCTAAGGCACAAGTTTAGGAGCCACGGGGTGTGGCTTGCGCTTGCCCTTCTGCCATACTCTTCCTATATGCTCCTGGACAGAATCACCGTAAGACTCTGTGCCTCTGTTTCCGTCTCTGTGAAATAGTTTTTTTTCCTTCTGTGCTTTATGAATGTAGCCTGCTTTGACTGCAGTATCCTCCGAGCCACCTCATTCTGCTTGTGTGTGCACACCTCTGTTGGTATTGTGGTATTAGCATTTTGCAAGCAGGAAAGTCTGTCTCACAGGCTTTATAACAGTGAAGTGAAAGAGAAAACAAGAAGAAATGTGACATGCAAAAGTTCTCCATTTAATTTTTGCCCTGGTGATAAGCAACTCGATCAGTGAAAATAGATAAGGAACAAATAGGGCTTTTCTTTTTCTTCCTAGCAGCTGATGGAGCCCTAGAACAAAGCAACTTCAAGACAAGAAATGTGCAGGCTAAGAGAAACCGATCTAAAAAAAGAAAAAAAAAAAACAGCAACGAAAGGTTATTTAGCCCTGTGTTGAACATTCACCACTTTCTGAACTTATTATTCATCAATCAAATTTTCTGTCACCAAGATAAACTGTAAGTGCCAGGCATTATTTATGCATTCTGCTCTTATATTTATTGTGGAGAGACCTGCTAAAAATAAAATAAAAAGCAAGCATACTATCTACTAAATTTGTATGTGACAGTCATAGGTATATCCTGCCACATTGGAATACTGGTGCCAGAACAAATCAGTTCAGCTTTGCCATTCTCATGCTCCTCTTTCCATTTGTAGGAGATGACACTTGTAAATTAAGGCAAACCATGACTATTTTCTTCTGTGACAAGTGGCCACTGATGAGATAATCATGAAGTCAACCAGAGCAGTTCTGCAGCCCTGTATGAACTGATGGGCACCCAAATACAGGGTGCCTGGGAACTGTGCTTCAATCTGATTCCATCAGGCCTGTGCCACTTGTGGATCCAGGCTGCCTTGGGAACATGAGCGGCTTCAGACACCAGACACTCCGTTGGTCTTCATGAAAGGCCCTTCTGCTTTGGGTATTGAATGTTGCAAAATGCACAAGTTGTCTGCTGCATTTGCTAGTGTCCTTGCATCACTCCCACAAGGCATATAAGGGCCTCTTGGGGTTGCTATTAGGTGTCTGCAGAGAATGGCAATGGAGCAAAATCCTCAAAACTAGCTGTTTTGTTGCCAGCCCATCAGATGTGATTTCCCCAGGTTGTTCAGGAGTCATCAGTGGCAAGACCCCAAGGGCTCTGTTTCTGGCCATCGGCCTTTAATATGAAGCTGGGACTTGAATGGAGTAGAATACACCTGACTAAACCATCTTACAATTGCCTTACGATGAGGAGCTGGATCAGTGATGATTCCCCATTCCTGCGCATGCTCTTCCTAGATGCATTCCTCCTACTTAGCTGACAGAAACTGAGATGTGCTCCAGTCTTTCTACCTCCGCTTACCCCATGCTTTCATCATCATTTCTATGGAAATGATACCCACAGGATGGGAGACGTAGCAGGTTTCGCCATGTCTATACCTTTTGGGTGTGCTACATGGTATAAAGTTCCAGATACAGCCCTGAAGCACTTAGACCTCTGAATGTGTGTCAGGGTATCGTAAGCATCTTGACCATCTCTTTTCTTATGGTGTGGTGTCATTTCTCTGTCCTGGTCATGAGAAAGACCCACCACATCTGAGGAGTCAAAGTAAGTGGCTGTACCAGTCAGCCGAATCCTTCTGTGGAGCATCCTCATTAGAGGCACCAAGAATGCAATAGGAAGAGATTGTTCTGCTTTAGAAGAACTAAACTGGATGTGATACTGTTTTCCGTGTTTTACAAATCACTTGAAGTTTTATAGTAAATTATGAGAAGAAAAGAGATGGAAGAGGAAACTGAGTAAAGAAGCATCCAAATAGCAGAAGCAGCTATTACACTGAAAAAATAGCAAAATGGACCGATTATGTCTGAACATCCATCCTTCCGAAGCAACCGCAGATTAGAAATCATTGCTTGTGTTATTTGGCTTTGAGAACAAGGCGGATACAGAAATCTCGACAGGAAAATGTGAGACCACCACACAGATCAGAATGATACCAGTGTGAAGAACAATAAAAGGGATGGAGCCAAAGCAAGAAAGCAGTTTACCTAGCTATAAAAAGCAGCATTGAAATCCAGAGGAAAGTTTCATCAAATGCTGGATTAAGTGTGGAGGTTCAGATCTGACTAAGGAGCAACTCATTTTTTGTTGCTCTAGACCAAGACCTGTCTTCTAAGATCTGAGCAAGCGAATGAATGTTTTTCTCTTGCTCAGCTGAATGAGGCAGTGGCACAATCTGGCCACAGATGGGGAATCTCACAAGTAAAGATGAAGCCATTAGATAGCATATGGGAGTGACTCTACTGAGCAGGCATTCAGGCTGCTTGGTAAAAACAAAAAAAGAGAGGAATAGAAAACACTGTAATTATACAGCCACCCAGTTCTACCTGCTCATTCTTTGTTTCTGTGGCCATCAATATTAGGCTTCTACATTGCATTCCAGAGCATTTTGTGGCTTGTGCCTCTAATGAGCGATATCCCGTATACATTAAGTAACCTTCCATACGAAGCTACAGGTTTCATGCTGGGACACTAACTCTGGGGCACTCCTTCCTGTTGCTGGAAACATGGACCAGCCTTGTGGTGAGCCGATTGCCAGTTCGAAAACATTTATTCACCTTGTCCCTGTAGCTGGAAAATGGTGCAAATAGGTAATGGGAGAATTTATTTGGCGTAGTTGATGATGGCTAAGGATGATTGGAAATCCAGTTGTGACACTGCTGGACTTACCTGTGCTTTAAATATGAGAAGATTTTTTTTCAGATCTTGGCATGTGTAGCATTTTGGGATGAATAATTTATCTACCTGGGTTCATTCTGCTGCTCCCAGAACTGATTGTATATTAGCATGTCTCATGAAAATCATGCGTGACATTACTCTTGCATCTATATATTGAAAAGAAATGAAACTGGGGCTGAATAAAAGTCCTTTGAAGTCAGTGGAAATGTCTCCCATCAACTTCAATACGAACAGATGAACATAGAAATACAGGATTGGAAAGGACCTCCTGGGTCACTGAGTCAGTCCTCTGCTGTCCCCGGCACTCCTTTATATAATCTCTTCTCCAATGGTTGTTTCTCTTTAGCCTGCCTATGGGCTGATGATGTTCTCAGCATATTGCTGAAAATGTTATCAGTAATGAGATTTTTGCATTACAGGTAACCAATGGTTCCTGTGTGTTTGATTTGTCAGCTTACAGGCATGAACAATTCCCAGTACACCATCTTAAAAATGCAGTTAGGTGAATGAATGCAGATATACGGAAGACTGAAAGGGATACAGGACTCCTGTATTACGTCTATGAGCGTGTCAAAACTCTGAACACTCATGGCATGGTTTCCAGTAAGTAGTACATGGGATTCTTCAGTGATCCTTGCATCAGACAGTGGGGACTGATCACAACAATATCAAAGGTGCCACGTTTTGTGGCAAGATTTCTGGTCTTTAAGAGTTAAAAGTGATAGATAAAGGAAGACCAGGTTCTTTGGATTACTTTTTTATGTATGGTATTGTAAATGCTGAAAGTGAAAAGAAATTATTGAAGGTATGACTAGGAAGATTTAATGCAATTTTATTCAATGCCAATTATTTGAAGAGAAGATAGTAGAGAGGGCTGGAAAGGGTTAAAATTAAAAGCTGTTTCTAAAGCCTGTAATAGTAATACAAAAGACTGGTGGTAGCCACAGGCAGAATTTACTGTCCTTGGTCTAGTGAACCAGTATTAACCCTTCAGGTGTCCTGGATGGCTCTGTGTGCAGTGTCACTTTCTGCTCCAGTGTATGGATGTATGCTTTCTGTCAGATTGCTCAATTAATTATAATTGTCCTACCTTTAAAGGGATGGCTCTGGGCATATTAGGGGGTGTGGCCCTCATGGGGTTTTATTTCAAGCCGTATCCTACTGTCTGCAACTCAGTCAATGAATCTTAGTCATTAATATTTAATGACACAAGTGTACCTTCATTTTTTTTTTAAATTATTATTCTACACAGCTGGACAGGTGCATTGTCTTCCTGTTATGTTCTGGAGACAGCAAAGATGCTGCCTAGATCTGTGTTAGTATCTAGGGAGTAGGTAGATCGACCAACCAAAAAATGTCAGCAGGCGCTACCTGTGTGTTTGAGAAATGGGCATTACAGACCTCTTGTTCTGCCTCCGAGAGGTGACTGTAGGTGTCTCACTACAGGTTCATTACTGAATAGGTATTCATCAGCTTCAAAGCAGCTTTTACCAACTGTGTAGCACACAGGAGAAGACTGGTTTTAAGGAATAGGTCAGGAGAGACATCTCAAAGACTCTGCATATTTTATTCTTTTAGTGCAACCTCTGATGGTCTAGAAGCTACTGGTGACACACTTTGTGCTGTTTGCACCTTGGTATAGTCTTGGACAAGAACCACATCCTGTGTATTATTGATATTTTATGACAAAGTAAAGCAATTTTAAAACATCAGGCTGCCCATTTGCTATGAACTACTTTTCACAGTATTCAAAATAGATGTGTTTCTCTTTCCTGTTTTCATATGAGTGAAATGTAGACCACAGTCAGGTTATGAGACTGGGGGCGAGGAATTTTTCTACTTTTAATCCTGTCTCTGACATTGATTCCTTCATTAGCCTTGGGCAAGTCATTTCACTTGGATATATTCGAATCACCACATCTATAAAATGGAGATGCAGTGAGGTGTCATGGAGATTTATTAGGCTATGTCTGCAGCATACTTTGAAGAAGTCAAACCGTATACACCTGTTAATGAATGGAATTTTTAAATATGAATGAAAACATTTTCTTGTTTCAGAAGCCTGAGTTCTAACTAAGTGTCCTGCAGACCTGTGACTACTGCTGCAGTCAGCAGGTATGATTTTACACTCACTGTGTAAACTTGTCAAAGAAAAATTAGCTGAATGTTAACATTATGGCAGCTGAATGCCAGACAGTGTCCCGGTCAGAAATGTGTTGTTATTGCTGGAGATCATATTGTGCCTACGAAATTAAAAAAAAGCAGGTTTTGCAGTTAAAAATTTTCCAAGAGTGATTTAGAGAGTTGATGCTCTGGGACTGGTAGATATACAGGGAAATTAGATTCCTCCATAATTTGGTCACGTGGAGTAAAACCCTAGGCTTGCATGAATGTTTTGGTACCAGCCTTGATGAAGCCAAGATCTCATCCAACTTACTAGTGAGCTTTGGTAGGAGACTTGGAGGATGCACTAGGACCTGGAGCCTTTCACACACCGGTGGTTTGGTCTAGTGAAATTTAATAACCAGTGGAAGTCTGTTTAGCATCTGGCTTGTAGAAGAGCTTGTGAGATGACTTGGTCCCATTCTGTACTGCCTGCATTCGCTGTGCTAAAGTTTTGGTCTTATCAGAAAGGCACTAAACTAGTCGTGTGGCTCTGTCTGCCTCACCAGTCTGAGCTGCATACCTGGGTATGAGACATAACTCACCTTTGGCACTGGCCAGAACTGAAACAAGCTGGTGCCGAACTCACGTTGTCCTTACTCATGCTGGACTTTCTGTAGACAAGAATAAATCTCCTCCATGACTAATCTGTGCATGACTCACCAACTGTATCATAATGCAAACCTCGAAGAGCTATGGGAAACAAAGGTGCACTGAGGCATGTTTTAAATGAACACTGACCCCACTCAGCAGACAGTGAGATTCACACAGAAACTCGTTGCAGGAGGCAGTTTCTGCAGAGATGGGGCAGCGTGAGCACAGTGTGGTCCCCAGCCCTCCTGCTGCCCCTCTGATCAGCAGCTTCCTGGCTGGTCCCCGAGGCTGCCAAAAGATTATTGTTACCGGTTTCCCAACATCTCTGCCCAAAGATGCTAAATGCTTTCCCTCCTACGTCATGTCAGCAGTGATGCAGGGTTTTTGAGGAGACATCATGAAGCAAACTGGTGACAGTAGACCAGGGAATGGGAGTGGGTGATATTGATCACAGTCTGGAGAGAGGAAGACACCTGGGTTAGGGAAAAGATGGGACTTGGGATGCAGTGGGTTTACAGGGAGATAGAGCAAGAATAGGAAGGATGAGTCTCCAACAGGAGACAAAGTAACCCTAAAAAGTCATGGTGCAATGAGAAGATCAGGTTCATTTTAGTCACCCAGAGCAGTTCGAATGCAGCTCTTCCCTGTCCAGATGCTATTTTAATCATATTTCAGTCAGAGTGCACACAGTCCGTGAGCATAGCTGCCTGCTCGCGCTGGTTTGTAGCCACACTGTCACAGCATAGTGGAAAAAGTGACTGAGAGGACAACATAAGGCCTAATGCTGCAGAGCATGGCACTGTGCTTGGACCTGAATGAAAGCAACAAGCGAAGAGAACTGTGCTGACATACAGCCACTCTCGTGTGAACAGCAACAGCAATAGGTATTTTGCTTGGGAGAACTAGGAAGGAGCATAACGTTCCTGGACACCCTGTGTAGGGACATTGGGCAGAGCTCCTTTCTCCTCTTTTGGGTAATGTTCAGCACAGGGGAACAAGGAGCAAGAGCCTGGTCCTGCCCCTCCAGCCACGCACACTAAAGCATTGCACTGGAAGGCTTCTTAGCCATATCTGATTTACCTTCCAGGACATCATGGATAAATTAACCTTTAGTAACTGAGGAAGGGACACATCCGTGAAAGATCTGTTGCTCTTCCAGGAGCAGTCTCTGACCTCTGCAGTCTGGCATACAATTTAACATACAGAGCTGAGCCGTGGCTGTTTCCTCTGTGGGCTGACAGTTTGCTTCTCCAGCCTCTGTTTAACTTGGTAGTCATAACTGAACCTGTAATTTCTCCTAGCATGTAATATTACAAAAAGGGCTTCTTAAAAGTCAAGAATTTTTCCTGCATGGTCTAGCTGTAATATGTTTTTAAAAGCCTATGCTCAGGCCTTGCCACCCTCTGAGCACAAAGCAGCTGGGAGTGTTGCAGAGGGAGCTTCCTTAGCCCTGAGGGAATGGGTAAAAAGAGTGTTACATGTGACTTGTTTGCAAACCCCTACGGCTATTTCGAGGAGAGGCTTCTGGGATTTCATGCAGTCGTGTATATCCCTTCTGACTTGGAAAGATGGATTCTGTCCATGGTTTGGCTAAAAATAAGAAAGGAGGGGCCATGTTCAAAGGATGAGTTTTGCTGTTTTAGAAATAAAATGCAGCTAACAAAGTCACCATTTACCACCTCCTCACAATGCCCTTCTGTTCATACCCAGATTAAATAAGGAAATTAATGAATGAACACAAATGTATCTAAGTACATTGAAGGCCAAAGCAGTAGATGCAGACCCGTGGTAATATGAGAGTATCAGGCTCCAAAGGCACCTGGAAGTGCAGATAGGATCAGATCAGGTCAAAGAGGGAGCCTTGGCAGCTATGGTCCTGCTCCATGGAGCGTGGTGATGGACTCCAGGCCAGCTTGCCAGCAACGGGTGCAACAGCTTGACTCCCACAGTACTGCTCTTCAGTTCTGCATCCTGCTAGTCAGGTGCTGGGACCTGTCCCTGGGAGACCACAGGCTGAAAGAAGGGAAAATCACACAAACAAAAGTGAATGTTTCCACTTTCCTTAGTATCCTACTGTGCCTCAAGTTTCTTCTTGTTTGCTAGGCTTCAGGGTGTTTCTATTTTTCGTTTATGAATTTGGTGATGTCATTTTTATAGAGAAAGACTGTTTCACCACATTTCTGGCAAACCCTGTTGGTTGGACTTGTTTTACCACATCATGATCTTTCTTTATAGCCCATATCTGCCAGAAAAACTTTGTCATTCATCATCTTCCTTTCTGCTGCATTCATTTTCAGCTAGGCACAATGTTGTATCTCTAAAGTAATGCAAAGTCTCCTGGCTCGGTGGTCAGAGTGAAAGGGATAGACTGTGCATAGTCCTTATGACGTGGCATGTAAGTATTGTTCAGAAGTAGGAAAGAGGAGGCAAAAGAAGATCCTCAGCATACACAAAGTAGGCTGTGGGACTTCCACTTGCCTTCTCAGTGGCATCCCTTCAAGAGACTGCTGCCCCAGGCAACTCCAAGTTTGCCTGTGTCTACTGCTGGCTCATTCTGGTGAAGAGGAGCTTTTCTGCAGAAGCAGTCCTATGTTTGCAACTTCCAGGGCTGCATTCTTTATCTCTTCCTCTTACTTCTCTTATTATGGATGAGAACCATGTTGGTGCAACATGGGACAGAACTGAAGTGCAGCTGTGTTTTCGTCACTGGGTTTCTATACCGCCAGTGGAAGTGTTCCAGAAATACGTAATAATACAGATAAAGTTGTTCAGTTCCTGTTCATTTAACAAGGCGGCATTATCCATGGCAGAATTCATGGAGACTTTGTACAAGACCAGAAGGAGGAATCCCTCTGACCATGGTTTTGTTACAGTCTCTTAGTTGCACCATGTTGGGCAAAAAGCTTGCTTGAAGTTCTTTGGAGAAAATTCATGTGATTTTTCAGCAAGCTAGTTTCGGGTGAATCTGGAATGGCTAGCAATTTGGGTATAAAATTAAGATTTTGCATAACATCTGCTCAAAGCCACATCAGCCTTGATTGTAGTTGCTCCTCTCTCGAACAGGTGAAACCATTTCCTAGGTGCAGAGCATTGTGACAATCTCTGTTTTCCAGAAATTTGGGCGTAGATGGACCAAGGTCAGAATTTAAAGTATGAGCAACAGATATGTTCCAGTTGTTCGCTGGAGATGGATTTGTGTTCCTGATTTTAAGTACACATTTTTGACATTTTTGCAGTTGTGTGAATGCTTCGAAAGCAATGGGTAAATTCCCTTTGGCCTTTGTGGGCTCCAGAGGAGAAACCCTGCTGAATGAGCGGAAAGGCTGATACGGAAGCCAGCGCTCTGCTGTTTGCCATTGGAGTCTGTCTCCCTCCTCTGTATCTCTCTTGTACAGAGACAAATAAAAATTCAGGGACTGCGCCACACTTTCTTCATAATGCATGTGTACAAATATTTGCATGCAGCAGTGGTTTAAAAGAGCCTGAAGATGCTATCTTAACTGTGGTGCTTTCCCAGACCATTGCTGTGCTTTGCTTTTGTGAATAAAGGCAGTAGTGTCTGCAGTCAGGAGATCTCTCATAGATTTAATCTGGCTGTTTTCCTCCCTAGGGAGCAGAGTTGAGGATAGTGAAATTCAAGGTAGCGTGTGTTTGAGTTTTGTAAGCAGAATAGACATGGAAATTTCAGGCTTAAATTGCACATTCCAGTCTTCTTAGGAAAATGGTGAGCAAAGAGGATGTGGAGCCTTTAGTACCCCACATGCACCAGTTTTTAAATATCGATACATATACAGAGAGTTTATTTATGAACACTGCATGTGTATGCATGCACACATGCACACACATGCTTATACCTATATATGCCTATGTGTGATGTTTCTAAACAACATGTCGCTTATCTCTCTGCTTATAGATTCCATTGATGATTGCTTTATTCATCTTGTGGTAGACCCATTTAAATGAATATATGTTCCTCATTTCCTTGCTACTATAAATTCTGTGCTATGGGGAAGTATCTAAGTGCACTAGCTATACATCCATGGAGAAATGCCCTGTTGAGGAGTATTATACAGGGAACAATTGACAGCCCTTCACTTCAGTGGGTACATTTCTCTGTACAGATGCATCACCACTAATGATAAATGAGTAATGTTTGATAGCTGGCTCCATTGCTTGACAGCTACAGTTTTGGCCAGAGGGCCACGACAGGCTTTAGACTTCTGTTCAAAATGAGTTAAACATATTAGGTATTACGAAGCCACAGAAGCCTTGAGAATGAGTGCTGAAATGAGTTATCAAGGTATGCTCCTGGGTACACAACTTGCAAAGCAGATGTCATTCTAATAATGTGTGATATAGAACATGTCTGGCCTAAACCCTGCTGGATGAAATATGAAGCCCCGTTGGTGATATTTAATACCATTTTATGAGGTGCCATCTTATAAAGACAATGCCCGCCTTATGTGGAATGCTTAAGGTATTTTGCCAAAGGCACTGGGAGGCATCTGAACTAAGTAGAATTTTTATTATTTTATAAGCCTTTACTTTGTAATATTTCTGTTTCTACATTATTGTGGTACTAGCTGCACTAACCCTTTGTCTAGTGAACTTCATGAGCGGTTTACTGATATACTGATTGATAGCCACGGCTGCCTGTGGATGTAAAGGCCAGTTCCTACCTAAATATATTCTTAGGAAAAAAACAGAGTAAAATAGGGAAAGCAGACTTCAAAAGGAAATAAAGCTTTACAGGATGCGCTCTTGGTAAAGAGGTCCTTGAAGCTATGAGATCCAGAGGTTTTAGTGTTTTTTAAAGGAGTGAGGCCTGGGAAGGTTGTGAGTTTGTATATTACAGCTGCAGCATTCGTTTTGTCACGAATTCCTGTTGTAAACTTTGACTTCCCTTTGAGAATTCTGGATCCCTCTGCTGATATCCCAAGAACATATGCCGAGTCGCTTAGTTTATGGAAGATGACAAGTGTTTTCATTCTCTAGTTGTCTCTTTATTTACATATTTTCATTAACATTGATTTTGTGGAACAAAATTACCTCCTTGTTCAGGTCTGTTGGAAAGCAAAGGCAAAGTGCAAGCAGTTATTCTGAACAAATTAGGTATCTCCTTCCTGGGATGCAAAGACTGTGCTGACAGCACTGCTGAGTTAAAGACCCCAGTGGGGGCAATACTTACATTTCAGTGATGCTGAGCCGGTTCAAATGGGCTGAGCGCTGAGATCCCATCACCACTGCTGGAGAATCTGGTCCAGTGCAGCAAGGGAGTAATTTTCTCATCTTCATCCTACATTATTCTGTATCTCACAGTCCTTCTAGTCCTCCATGCTTCTCCATTTTGCCTCTCCTGAGCGAATAGTGCCCATGACATAGAAACCAGCCACCCCCCAAAGCGCTCACCAGGGAAGGCTGATGTGCCCCAGCAGCCTCTTTTGCTCAGTGGGATAATCCTTGCAGGGCAGGCTGGGACCCCGATTCTCCTCCCTCGAGGGTCTCCTGCTCAGCCATGACCCAACTTTATGAACCCCACACGACCAGATCACTGTGACTACTCCTGCCAATCTGCTTGTCTGAATAAACATCAGCAGTAAAGAAATGACTCAGCCTGGTGTATTAGTGACCGCTGCGTACAATTTCCAACTTAAAAGAGGTCCCTGCACTAAAATATGTGGCAGTTCTTACTCTTATTCCTAATGCTCTCCTTCTGTCTCCCCGGCTGAGTGATCTCTTAATGTGTGGTAGTGCAGCTTGATGTGGGGAGGTGTTAGGTTAATTCCCTTTGATAAAACCCTACTAACTTTTTTTTTGCCCTTGAAAAACTTGCTTTCCCTTCCAAATGCATCATCCTGTAAGCCCAAGTTTCGACAATATTCAGATTCATCTTCCTTTATACTGTAAACATGCCAGATATATGTAATCCATTTGGACATGGGCAAGTGATGACTATCAGAGTTAGAATGGGTACGGAAAGGCCCATAGTTATACAGTAACATTGGCTTGGCAGCAGCTCATCCATCGTGCTGGATGATCTGTCCATCTCCCTGCCTATGGCTTATAGCACATAAAATGCAGATGAAAAGTCATACTAAATATTCTGTGTGCAATGCTCTTTGCATCTCAGCCTGGCTTTTCTAGCCTTGGTTTTAAATACACTTGTGGTCCAGCTGTCTGGTCGAGACACTACTTTTTGAAAGAAACATGTCTTAGAAATTCCTGAGAGTTGCTGCTCAGCGTACAACATGTCAAGTTACAGCTGCTGTGTCACGATGCATTGGTGTGTTGCGAAAGACCATAATGAAAGGTGACAAAATACGCTGTAAACAGTTTCGGTCAATGTTTATGTTTATCCCAGAGCGAATTTCGTGCAAGATCACGATTGCAAAACTTCTGCCTGTGGTGATCAGCTGAATGACCCTGAACATTCTGGGTGTGAATGTAGGCTAGCCTTTAAGCTAATGTTTGCGAAGTGCTGTCGGGAGAACTGTCCCTGCCCCAGTGCACGTGGTGGTGGTGGGTCTGTGCTCAGGAAGACCCAGGGCGCCCACGAGGGCTAAGGAGTGCTGGGTGGCATTTCGCTCCCAGCCCCAGCTGTGTCCCACCACCCACACAGGGAATTTCCCCCTTGCCCACTGGCACACATATGCCTGGGCACAGGGCTCCCTGAAAGGACTGACACAGTAGAAGTCAGGGTTCCCACGGCATGCCAGGGTGCTCTGTGGGGCTGTCTTCACCTCTCAGAGAAAACTCATAAACTTGCTTGCAAATCCTCCATTTGAGCTGTACAGGTAGCTCATGTTTATTGAGGTTTTCTACTTGAGGCTCATTTCCTTAAAATCTGTCCTTATGTTTGCTAAAATCCACACCGTCCCTGTTCCAAACTGCACAAGGCTTTTAGCTCCTTTTTCCCCTCAGAGTTTTTTCCCTATATTGTTGCAGGAGTGGAATAGGGAAATGCACAGAGCTGGGAGATTAAAGATGTAAATTATATAAACAGAAATCAGAGGTCCTAAATCCTGAGCAAAGAAAAGCCAGCATAAGTATGAACATTAAAAAACATACATAAATACTACTTCAAAGCTCAATGTGTTAAATTATTCAACAGTTAAGTCATAAGTGTTCTTAAACTTAAGTATAAAAATACCCTTGACAATATTTCATAGCTGTGCCTTTCTTTAAAATATTTAGCATTCTCATTAAAGAGAATGACTTTATTTTATATATTAGTTACACTCCTGCTTGTTAATATGAAGGCATTTGGTAGCAAAGAGCATTCTGATGTATATAAGCTGAAGACAATTTACATATAAAGTTGTACGACTATTCACTTTTTATTTATTCCTGGATCATCTGCATCCACGCATAACTATAGAGCATTTAAACAAATTTGTTCCCTAATGTGTAGTATTAATATATCCTTCCCCAAAATACCATTTGCTAATGCCGTCATGAAGACAGGTTCATTCAAAGCTACATGGAAGTTCTTGCCTTTGAAAGACTTAATGAACCTTACATTTTTGGTATACTGCACAGTGTAATGCCTATTACATATTCATTGTCAGAATGGAAGATTTCCTTTAACTCTGAGCTTCCTGGTCTAGTTCACTGTAAAACATTGTCAAAACTCACAAGAGACTTTTGCGGAAAATTGTGACACTTGATAGCAGGGTGTAATGGGGAGGTTTAGAATAGACAAACCAGTGGTATATGGGCCCAGGGGGAATCGTTCTGACAGACAAATGGATGGATAATACAGTTTTTCACATAATGGGATGAAAAAGTTTATGCCAGAAAGAACTGAATTAAAGTTATTACTTTAAGGAAATTCTGAAGTCCTCAAGACCAGCGATATTACCTACATGCATTTCATTTTACTGCATCTCTGCATAACAGGTTTTTAAACAGGGTTGGTTTTGAATTGATTTATAAGCTTACTAACAAATCTGCAATATAAATTGTAGTTACTTTCTTGGAAGTAACCCTGGTAACATCATTTTACAAGGTTTTTTTTGGGAGTGGGATTTTTTGATCTGTCTGGTTTTTAAAAGTCCTGCATAATCATTTTGCCTCTCAACTCCCTTTTGTAAGCATGGCAAAACAAAAAAGGCTATTGTTCTGAGTTTTGCTCTGGAATAGCAGGAGATTGTGTAGAGCCATATTATTTTGTATGCATTTGTTTTTCTCAGTGTTTTGTGAACTTTGGAAATCAGCAGCTCTGATATCCCAGAGCCCTGGTGAGACACAGAAATCGGCTGATGCAGGAACCATTGCGAGATCAAGGCCTTAGTTAATCAAGGACATCCAAAAGGATTGTATGTTTTTCTACATGCTATTTTTAGGTGAACACAGGGTGCACATTTTTAGGGGTGTTGTGTGTGTGTATGTGTGCACCCAAGGGTTTGACCGCAGGAGAGGGGATAGGACAATAACAGCCTCTTCACCCCAAAGCCTCTGTTTGAGCTATGTTTCATTTTAGCTGGTGGTGACTAAGCCAACGGCTAAAATGCAGAAGTAAGTATGGTGGAGAGAGGCCCTCATAATGGCAAAGATGAAAAATGTGTTAGCGCAGAACAATCCAGCAATGGTAAAATCTAAGATGCAGGCACCAGTCACCACTTGTACCATGCTGTTGTCAGAAGTGTGTTGAGATATCCGAGAGAGCAGGCTGAGAAAGGGAAGCTAATTATACCACATTATTCACTTCTGCTCATTAGGTATAGTACAAAGGCCCTGCTTTTTATGTATATATTAAAGTGCCGAGGACTGCAGGAATAGATAACTTAATGTTTCTTTAGTCTCTCTGGTGGGTCGGTTCAGACAGAAAAACCGTGTTTTCACAGACCTGCAACTTTCCATCCTTCAGAATTAGGGATTTCCTCCTATGTCACCCTAACAAACAGAAAAAGGCAACTCCCTCCCTCTTGACACCCAGCAAAGCCAAACTAAATTGAAGCAAAGCTCTTGTGCCCTGTGGCAATTCCTCAGCCAGTGCCTGTGCTGGAGTGTGCGAGATGATTCCTGCCTTTTCCCCTATGCTCAGCATAAGCACCTGTGTCAAAGAAAAAGCTCTTCCTACCTAATCCCTCCTCCCCACATACCCTCAATAGCTCCAGGGGCAATTTGACAGCCGCAATGTACCCTCCTGCTGACCTCTGTCCCTGGATCACATTGTCCCCTTGTGCTACCACTTGCCCCTCCATCATCCTGAGACTGCAGATAACCACCCGCTCTCCAGTGGGGTGTCAGTGAAATGAATTCAGCTGTTTGATAAACTTTGGATGGTATGTATAATACATTCACTCTTCGATGTTTTACCTGCCCCACAAGCCTTGTATTGCATTTGGATCTGTAAACAAGCCATTATGAAAAGTTGAATGGGAAGGCAGAGGACTGGTTTACTGAAATTATTTATATATGAGAAATACCTGACTTTCAAAATTCATGGCTCTTTAATGCTAAAGTCACAGAGCACACATTGTATCTAAGAGGACAGGAACAGGTATCACACTTCCACGCTGAGGTGAATGAATTTGGCCATCAACATCTACCCTTCTCCACAACGAAAATTGCCTTGCTTTTCTAATTATGAGCATCACAAAAGTCACCGCTTCAGTGAAACACCCTGAAGCTACACGAAAGGATAGACTGGAGAAGCACGCATCTACCAATAAGTGGCACTGAGCATCTACTCTGTTTCTCACACAGGTTGGCATATCTCTCAGTGGTCCATCTGGTAGAATTGGATGGCATTTATCAGGAAATAATCCAATTGTGGCATGCCAAAACCTGAACATGAAAAGTACTTGTGCCTCGTGTCAATCATTCACCCTCTGACAGTTCAATAAACATCCTTTCTGTGATGTTTTTCAGGAACACTGACACCAAAAAAGCTGGAAACAATGCCAGAGATGGAAATGACAATGCTTCTGTGAAACATCAAAAGGGACCGACACAACCTGGCATGGATTTTGCCAAGTGTTGCTTAGCAATACAGTGTGCTTGTGGGCCGCTGGCGTGTCAGGATTAGCTGCGAAGGGAGTGATATTCACACCTTTGCTGCAAACACAGCCTTCCCAAATAAAAGACTACAAAGAAGGGAAATGCAGCATCAGCAGGAGCAGGAGATGCCACAGCAATAACACACAATTTTTGACTTCTGAATATCCAACTGCCCTCCCTAGTTGTCTTCCCCGGGCATGGAAAGTTGAAGTGCCTTGTCCCAGCATCACGAGGACACAGCCCCGTCCTGCCCAGCGTGTGGTCTTGGAGGGTATGAGGAGGTTTCACAGCCATTTGCCTTTGGGGCTGAGGTCAGAGGGGGCCAAACTCTGCTACCAGCAGCTCTTGCAGGGGGTACATGCAGGCAGAATTTGACCCGAACTGGGTTGGCTACTGGCACTCGAAGCGTGGTGACAGCATACTGGAAGAAAGTCTGAACCTGGAACTGGGAGGTGAATAACCAATATCACTCCTAATGAAAGTGTGAAATAGGGACAGTCATTTTAACAGCATAATTGGTGGAAGTAGTAAGAAGATGCAAGGAGCTCTTGGTAACAAAAAAAACCCCACTTGTTCACTTGCTGAATATCCCAAGCCAGCCACTCTTCCAGGTGCCTAGGTGGCTACCCGTGTCTGCAGCCGCCCCCACTCCACCCTGCGAGGGATCCTGAAGGGTGAAACCAGCATTTCCAGAAAAATGAAGATGCTGGAAGAAAAATGCACCATGTTATATTGCAAGCGCCACTTGGAAATTGAGGAGGGAAATGAATTGAAGGAAGTGAAATAACATGCCTGAAGCCACTGGCAGTCCTGGGAACTAAACTCTGGCCTCCTTAATGTGCCAAATCCTGGAGCAGCAGTTCACGAGGTCTAACCAAATCATCTTTTATTTGTGTGCCTCATAAATGGGAGTGGGAGGAATGTTTGCATATCAAATAAAGGGTTTTTTTCCATCTTGAAATTCAGTGTTTTCAGATCCAGAAATCAGCTGATGCCTAGAGCATATAAACTTCCTTTTTGGTGTGGTGAGGCCAGACCTACGGGTCCAAACGCAGACGTGCCAGCCAAGCCCATCCAAACGGAGGTGCTGGGATCTGCTGCTAGCTGGGAGCTTGGAGGGAGGCAAATGCCCGGTGAGGCACATGTGGGGTGGCACAGGTTCGCTGCTACCCCTTTTGGCTCAGGGCTGTCTAGTCCATATGCACTGCAGTGGTGGTGAGGCTGCAAATATCATGGAGAAGGCGCTTTTGAACAGACAGAGCACTCCAAACAGAAATCCTGAGCTGCGCAGGTTTTTATATATATACTTCTGACAGTTTTCCAGGGAGAAGTGCAAGCTAACTCCATCAGTGCCTTTGAGCCTTAACTTGGTAATTGGCATTACTTCTAATTCTCAGCTATATTTTAAGGTACGAACCTAAGGAATTTTAAAGTCATTATGTGGGTGAGCGGACTGATAAAAATAAATCCTTCAGGTCTGAAAGTGGCAGAGAGGGAATAAAAGGTGTTAAGAAATCCAGGAGTTTTCAGCCAATTGGTTCAAAAAAGCATCGAGGTGGACTGCAGCTCCTGAAGAAAGGTCACTGATACTACTCTGGGTACCTCTTTTTGTGAACTTTATGCATCACATAAAATAAATGTAAAGCAGTTTAATTTAACAGTTTAATTAGTCATGGCTTTTTCATCTTGTCTATTTAACTATAAATGGAACAAAGAGAAAGACACAGGGCCAAATTCAGAGCTGGCGCAAATCAGCCCTGTAAGTCAAGGAAGCTGTTCCTGCTCATCCAGGGCTGAATGCAGATGCTGGTGGCCAAATTCATCCCTGGGGGTAACACCCCTAATGTCTGGAGACTTGCACTGCAAATGAATTTGGCTGCCAGGAATTAACTCTTTGCAGAGCGGATCCTTGGGTCTCGGTGTTCAGAGGTTGAGCCAGGATTGCTGAAACGTGGGTAAAACGTATGGGAGGAATGGTTTAAAGATTCGAGATAGTTTGGAACAAAATTTCTCTGTGTGTTGGCTTCTCAAAGACTCATGCAAGTATTTCCCTTCACTTCAGTCCCCTTCATTCACACTCCCTTTTGCTTCAAATTTCAGTGTTCATATAATCTCATGATCTTAGGCAAAGAGCAGTCACATGAATGCAGCCTCCACTGGAAATGAGTGCCTTTGATGTGGTTATGCTGGCTTTACCATTACGCTAAATCATGCCTTGTTCTTCAGCTCATGTACCTAAAACCCACAACATTAACCAGGTCTTGGTGCAGAAACATAAATTGATCCACGTTTATGAAGGTGATGTTTCTGAGCAGATTTCCAGCTCGTAAAGTCTTAGGCCAGCTAAAACCAAGACTTTGAAGTCCATAGTTATAGAGTCTGGTATTTCGGAAGGTTTGAACCCACTGCTAGCTTTCATCAACTAAACAAATTATTTTTAAAATGTTGTAGATTCCAGCAGAAATCCATCTCCCATCAGCTGAAGCATAGGTCTCATTTATTTTGTGACGTACTTTTGAAAGAGGCTGTACCAGGGGCAGGTTGCCATCTGATGCTGGCCAGCAGCAGAGAGTTTCTGAGGGGACCAAGGTGGCTTAGCCATGTGTCACCCAGCCCTGAGTGACACAAGAGTCCCTTGAAAATGACTCTTTTCAAAGTTCCTGCAAGTTATCATTTCCCCAGACAAAAATAACTACAACAAACAATACAAGCACAATAAAGAAATTCCAATATATCTTAAACCACCTAATAATTAACCATGTTCGGTTAGTCTCTGGGGTGCTCTGTGCTGCTGTGTGTTCTCCCTGGAGGCACTGCCAGCACCACAGCAGTGAGTTAATGAGTTCTGGTTGTTTCTTGTCCACAGACTTGGCTGCCCCACTGTGCTCCTCCTCTGGTCTGGCGTTCCTAGGAAGAACACCCACTTCCGAGGCCTTCCTCCCTTCTCCTGCTGGAAGCTGATGAAGTGCTCAGTCCTCATCTGTAATGCATTTCCGAGGTGCTGCCTCCACAGGGCTGCTTGATTGTGGGGCTTGGCAGGGTGCTACCTTGTGCCCCTTTCCTGGGCACTCTGACCCAGTTGAGCTCTGACTTGTCTGGTTGGTTGTGGGGTGCAGGTCCCTGCATCTGTCACATGAAGCCCAGGTCTCCATTTTGACAGTATAGTTTCAATTGAGTGACTTAATCCTCTCTTTGGGGGCGGGTCTGTAGACACCTAGGTCTAGCATCTGCTAAAGTTATTCCTGTTTCTTCTGAAGCTTGGTGTCACCAGGCTGTCAGGCCTTTTTGCACATCTTTCTCTTATCTTAAATTCACATTTCATTCAGCATTTTCTTAGCAACACACTCTTCTCAAAGGTTCTTCAAGCTCTGATTGTGACGTAACCTTCTTTTCTTCAGGTTCAACCAGCATCTTTGCAGACCCTGGATCTCTACAACGTCAAGAAATTGTATTTTCCCATGAAATGCTGCACAGTTGAAGTATTGGAGGAGTCCTGAGTGTGAGTGAAAGGGACCCTGTGGACACGTCCATCACAGGCACATACTCAGCATTAGCCCAACTTTCAAATGCATCTCTCTGTAGGTAATGAGAAATGTTCTCTTTTTGCACCTCTACACAAACACCGGTGTGTAAGGATGAGGGACTGCATCAACTGCTTCAGCCCTGCTCTCTGGGAGCTTCCCAATGTCTCAGAGCTTCCCACATCTTCTTTGAGGTTTCCTCTCCTGCCCCTCTGACGAGTGTCCTACACGCACACGTACTCGCTAGGCATCCGTAGCTGTCATCCTCTGAGATTTAACTTTTTAATTTCCTTATTGGTCCTGGCTTTTCTTTTCCTAATACTACTGGGGTTGGCTCCTTTCTGACTTGTGCGTCATTGCTGGGCTCGCAGCCTCCAATCCTCTTTTTCCTCTCCAGGCTGAGTCCACCCATGCCGAGATGCAACAGCGGTGGTTGGTGCCAGGAGGACCCCAGAGCTGGTGCTGCTGCTGACAGCATTTTGATTTCCCTGTACTCCACTGCTGCACATCCCCTCTCCTGTATCATTTCCCACACAGCAGACAGTTTCACATACCATTTTCTGCAGACTCCAACCTCCACTGCTTCGTGCCTTCTGGACTTGGGACTGTTTATGTGTGCTGCTTTGTATGAAGTGTGTCTCCATGCTGCTTTCTAGGAACTCTGTTCTGGACAAGATTAATTCCTTTCTATGGCAAATTTTAATTGTTTTTCAAGGGTTTTTTTTCTGAGTTTTCCAATATCTTTCCTGGTGTTTTGACCCAAATCCCAGCCATAGCATCATATAATATAATAATCCCAGCTAATAAGGGACTCAATCCTGAAAATTGTAAGATTGGCCATGTAATTTCATGGAACTGCCAGGCTCTTTTACACTTTCATCCAGAGTTTGTAGCATGCTCTTTTTCTCTATTGAAAAATAAGATGCTGATGTATTGCATCTCTCAAGAGAGGGGAGGCTGAGAGGGTGGAGGCCGAGAGTCAGAGACTCAGTGAGTGGGAGACCAAAAGAATAGGAGGCGGAGAGTGGAAAGCCAAGATAGTAGAGGCTGAGAGTGGGAGGCCCAAAGAGTGGAGGCAGAAAAAGTGGGAGGCCAAGAGTATAGAAGCCAAGAGTAGGAGGCCTAGAGCATGGGAGAGAGAAAGAGTTGGAGACCCAGAGAGAGAGGCCTAAAGAGTGGAAGCTGAGAGAATGGAGACCAAGAGAGCAGAGGTTCTGTGAGTGGAAGACTGAGAGAATGGGAGTCTGAAAGAGTGGAAGCCGAGAGTGGAAAGCCCAGTGAGTGCAAGGCTGAGAAAGTGGAGGCTGGGATTTGGAGGCCAATAGTGAAAGGCTAAGAGGGTAGAGGCCAAGAGAGTAGAAGTTGAGTATGGGAGGCCCAGAGAGTGGGAGGGTCTGTGAGTAAGAGGCCAAGAGAGCTTGAGGCCCAGTGAGTGGGAGGCCAAGAGAGCAGAGGCTCAGAGTGGGAGGCCCAAAGCGTGGAGGCTGGAGAACTGAAGCCAAGAGAGTCACGATCCTGCTAGTGGGAGGCCCAGAGAGTGGAGGCTGAAAGACTGAGTAGCCAAGAGAGTAGAGGCCCAGTGTGTGGGAGGCCAAGATAGTGGAGGTGAAAGAATGGGTGGTCAATAATGATAGGTCAGGAGAATGAAGACCCAGTTTGTGGAAGGCCCAGTGGTTGATTAGGAGGCCCAGACAGTGTAGGCCTAGAGTGGGGGGTCCAAGGAATGTAGGCTGAGAGAGTAGGAGGCCAAGAGAGTGTGGTCAAAGAGAGTGGGAAACTGAGAGTGTGAGAGGCCCAGAGAATGGAGGCCAGGAGAGTAGGAGGCCCAGTGAGTGGGAAGTTGAGATAGTGGAATGCCAGTAGTAGAGGCCCTGCGAGTGGGAGTGTGATAGTGTGAAACCAAGAAGGCGGGGTCCCGGTGAATGGGAGGCCCAGAGAGTAAAAGCCCAGAGCGGAGCCTGGGAGAGTGGAAGTCCGATAGTGGGAGTGAAGGCCCAGAGACTGGGGCTGGGGGAGCGGGAGGCCCAGAGAGAGAAAGCCTGCTCAGCAGGAGGCCCAGAGAGTGGGGCCAGCGAGGTGGCTGCAGCAAGTGCAGGCCCAAGCAGGGCAGGCCCAGGGAGGCTGGAGCAGTGGGAGGCCGGTAGGCACAGGCCCAGGCAGCACAGGCCCCACGAGTGCCTCAGAGAGTGGTTGCAGCAATGGACAGGGCAGCTGTGTTTGCATGCATGTGTGAGACCCCTCTTACTGGAGGTGGGGACGGGGTCTCACTCAGCCCTGTTGCTGTGGCTCCAACCTTCGAATAAGCTTGTTGGGCTCTGAAAGGCTCATAACCCCCAAGCTGTGCCTAATAAGGCAGCATCTAAGATTAATTGCAAGGGCTTTTCTTTACCCACCTACAGAGATAAACGCAGAGGAGACAATCTGGTAATTGCCCTGAGTCGTGGCGTGCTTCTGGGTTGGTCCTGGGCCAGGATAAGACTGGGTGAGGGAATATTTGCTGAGATGTGGACTGAGCATTTACTGCTGTCCCAGCTCATAAAGATACCAGGGTATATTTAACAGGGCTGTGCCAGGGAAAGGGGCATTAGAGAGGGACCTGGTGAGAGAGGTGAGCTGGAAAGGGGTCAGGAAGGCTGTCACAGGTGAACAGAACAATGTTGTAAAGAGGGGAAACCCCTGCCTTGGCTTTGCTTTGACTCCCTTCTGCTTTCAAACAGCTTTGAAATCTGCTGCTGGGGTTTCCTCTGGCTCCCACATACCAGAACGAAGGGGGCAACCATTTTGATGGTTGCCTTTGAACTGGCTGAACCTCAGATGTGATATTGCGATGGTGACCCGTGTGATGATGCCATTACTCAAAGGTGAGGTGCTTTTGTTTGGTTTTGGTAATGTACAGTGTGTGATCCAAGATGCTGGGGTATAAATAGGAATAAAGGATGAGGCTGGAGCAGAACTGCCATTTGAAGTGGACTGGTGCTTTACTGGCTGTGGGTAGGTAGAGAGGGAAAAGTTGGCACCTGTTAGTGGCCATTAAAAACTCCCATGTTCTGCTAATCTGTGCTCATAAAAAGGCCATCTGCTAATGCTCAAAGGTCATTAATTTACCAGCCCTGTTTACTCCTCCTGCACTGCTGGGCCAAGCCTTTCTGAGAAAACAGGGCTTAAATGGTTATTATGGTGGCTCCTGCTCACACTGCTTTATAGTTAAGGGTCTGTCAGTGTCCTCATTAGAAACCCAGGCTTTCAGGGCTCTTTAAACTTGGCCACTAAAGTGCCTGCTTCTAGCTTTCTGTGCAGGCTCCAGCACAGCCTGGCAGGTTTCAGGGACAGACAGAGTCCTTGTAGGCACTTTTTTAAAATTTTTGTTTTAAGAAATCAATCCAGCTTCTGTTTTAATTTGAGGAATTGAGAAGTTCAGAAAACTTTGGCAGTACTGCTTTAACTCAGCCATGGCTGCTCTTTGGAGGCTTGGTTTATGGTGAAACTGCTTACTGCTTTTATATTTTCATTACAAGAAACAAAGAAAAAAAAGAAAAAGCATACAAAACATAAGACCATTTTACATGCAGCTCTAAGGGCTGCCTCTTTTCCTAGAGGTGTGGGGCTGTACTGGGTGTTGCTGGTGTGGTTACAAGAGCCAGCAGTATGGTCCACCTGTATAAATGACACTATGCCCAAGTAGGCAGCATTTGTGTCTCACATGTCCAGGCACTGTGGGTGGGTTAGGGAAGAAGTTGAGGCCTGAACTCAGAATTGCCTTGATTTTGTAGGTTTTAGTCAAACCTTTAAGGTTACATTAACATAGTTTTCTTGTGGTTAAATGGAACTATCAAAAACTTAGATAATTCTTTTTTCCTTCTGAGACTTCCCAGTGATAAAATGAGAGGTAGCTGCTCAAGTTCTTATCCTTCGTTTCTGGTAATGACAGTGTCTGTCTCATAAAAACCTGTCTTTTATCTTCCCAATTAGCTGAGTTGCTGCACCCTTGTGTGGCAAAGTTCTGAGTGTGCCACAGCCTCTTCCTGAGCGCAGTCAAAGCGCCCTCTCCCCACCTCCGTAGGGCCAGCCTGTCCACAGCACCCACCCTCTAATCTCCACTCCCATTGGCATCGGTTTAATCTTTTGCTTTCTGTATAGCATAAAAATGACACCCGGGTCAATGAATAATGAAAGCTCATTCAAAATCTGGACTCTTACAGTTTGGTCTCTGATGCTTTTTATTTTAAATGGAGATTATCTCACATGTCTCTTTAATTTTTTTTTAAATCTTTTCCTTTTTTTGTCATGGGGGTTTTCATCCAGTATTTAGAGGAAGTTCACACTGATGTCTGTGATTCACTTGCTCTTCCGATTTGTTTTTAATTCTGTTCTGACTGAGCTCTGAGGCCAGCCAGGGACAGGGTGCTGTTGTGCTGGCCACTGTGTGCGACTAAGGAATATGGATTGCCTTGGAGAGGTAAGAGTTGTAAAAGGGCATGCAAAACAGAGGGAAGGAGTGTATCGGGTTTTTCAAACAGCCTTTCCAAACCATGATGCTGAACTTAAAAAAAAAAAAAAAAAAAA
>Ga0065711_1029815_pt1 | contig 34726 bp, 13 predicted proteins | sample Hoacrofraction12_FD_59098 | JGI IMG/M metagenome (GOLD analysis project Ga0065711, IMG submission 59098) | Hoatzin crop microbial communities from Cojedes, Venezuela - Epithelial fraction 12 v2 (version 2) | ecosystem: Host-associated > Birds > Digestive system > Esophagus > Crop | place... | reverse complement strand
GCCCGGGAGCGGAGGGACCCGCTCCGATCCGCCGACCGGTGACGGGAGGGAGGCGGCGGGGTGCTGGGGCAGTAAAAGCCCGGTGAAAACCGCAGCCTGGCGACTGTCGGCCTGGGGAGCGTGTGCCCGGCGCACCCTTACCTGCCCCTCACGCCTCGGCGCCTGCTGCCAGGCGGGCGCCAGCGACGGCGCGCGAGGAGCGGCTGGCGGGAGCCACGCGCTGCGCCTGTTCGCACGTCTTGGCACGGCCGCCCATGGCGATAGCTCAGCGCTTGGCGATCTGAGTTGAAGAAAGGGAAATGAAATGCCGCGGTTGAGGCACTTGGCCCTCTGCTTGAGGTTCAGAAGCTGAGTCAGACGGGGAGGTGCTACGTCGAGAGCACGGGCAGAGTTAGGAGCCGCGGACACAGGAGCGCGAGGAGCCACAGCTGAGGCGGCCCACGCCATCCGACCGTCGGCGTTTGGCCGAAGGGGTTAGTGCAGGAGCTAGACTCGGACTACAGCTGAACAAAAGCACTACACTTGTGATTTAGGTTCTCCCAGTCACCCTCTGGAGATTGCTGGCTGTGTCTGGAGCCTTGGTGCCGGAGACCGGACTCCTGTCGTAGGTACCCGGAACAAGGCAGCGTAAATACCCACCGTGGGTGTGCTGGTGCGGAGTCCCACAGTGGAAACACTGGAGTGCAGAGTACATTTTGAATCCTGCCCCTCAGCTGCAGGACCTTCCTGCGGACTGCCGAGCAGTGCCTCCATCCATTGGTGGTGGCCCACGGCCCACAGTCACCTCCACCTTCTCCTGGGGGACAGCAAGAAGCAGCTCACTCCTCTGAAACACGGAGAGCTGCGGGGGCGGTGCCTTCTTCTGTCGTTGTGATTAGACCGCGTGGAGCGTGAGAGCCTTTATTTTAAACCCCTCTCTTCCTGAAGGGATTCACATCCGTGTCCTCACTGCCACTAGACAGCTCCCAGCTTGCAGACTGCTGCTGGTGAGAATGTTTGCCTTGGGAAGCTGTGCCACACTACAGAAAGGAAACCAAGAGACACTGGGCCAGGAAGAAGACGAAGCACAAGTGGGAACGCGACTGCAGTTTAGCAGTAATCTGCTCACGGGCGTTATTAGTTAATTGTCTCGGTAGCAAGGAAAGGACCAAACAACTCACCCTTGAGGTGAGAGGTCCCGTAACTAAGATACAGGAATCCCCTTGTCTTCGTATCATGGAAGTGCCACGCCACTCCCACAGAATAAAACTGCTTCAGTTGCATAATAGTTACGTGTAATAAATCATTAATCTCTGGTCCATGACTTGCAGGCAATATTCTGCCCACAAGCCTGGACAACGGTGTTCGTCACTATAGGAAAAAGGGGCCAGGAAGTGTTATCCAGCTTGGAGGAAAGTATGAGCCCATTTGGAGGATATTACTTGTTCAGTAGCATCTCTAGTGGGCCACGGAAGTTCAGAACCTGACGCTGCTACATCACTCTTATACATGGTCCCAATTTTAATCAAACTATTAACAATGCTTAAGTTTAAATGAAAACCTAGACATTTGCAGGATTTAGGCTATAAACACTGAGGGACACCAATATTACACTTAAGGTTGGAAATAGCCAAACTTTGAGGTTTTCATTAGCTGGAGATACAGCAATTTCACCATTTGCCCTTGTCTGAACGTCCCTTGTCTGAACATCTTGCCTTGCCATGTAAGTAGGAAAAGGCAGCCTTGAATATTAAAGGAATGTTCAGTATTGTATCTGCAGGTGTGCACATCACAAACCACCCCTTACAGGAGACACTTTGTCGTTAGGATCATCACTGTTTCTTCTGGAGGATGAGATTTACGCGCAACAGGTACAAAATGTTATTAGAATCATTTGTCACAGAGCGTTGGCAGTAAACTGGTGAGGAAGAAGATGTGTGCTTTGTGTCATGTCACTACTTAAGATGCACATACTAAAACACCAGTTTTAAGGCCTTTAGCAAAATTTGATCAGTCCTGTCTCAGAGAAAAAAGAAGAAAAAAGCCCTCCCTTTTCAACTCTGCTTATCTGTCCAACCTGTGTAGAAACAAGATAACACCACTGAAAAAGAAATGATTTCACTTTAGGCTTGGTGGTTCTGTAATGAATGATATCAAGACCTGCAGACATTGCCAGACTTTCGGCTGTAAAAGTGATGATTAAATACAAAGGAACCAGTAAAACTTCTGAACTTCATCTTAGGGACACATGCCTGCAAGTCAATATAATAGGACCGGCATTATGCTCATTCTAATTAATGAAATTTAATTAGTGATGAAGACGTGGTATCAGACACTAAACTAGAAAGGTTGTGCTAGAAAGATGGAGGTAGCAAATAATTATTTCTCTCACTGTGAAAGTTCTTCTGATAGCCATTCACTGATTTTTATTCTTGCCCTGTTCTGTTCTGCAGTTTCCTGACATTAGCAAAGTGTTTATTCAGGCGCATTTTGAATGCATTAAGTTCAAAAATGCTTCCATCCCATTTACAAAATGAAGCATTTCTGACAAACCAAAGTCCCAGAAATAGCCACTAATATCAGGCTGCCTTGTGGAAACCTTTGTTATCCCCATGAGCCCAGGTTTCTGAAGTAGTTCATGTTATGCTAACGTAAACCGTATACTTTCTTTGCCACAACTTTTTGAATACCATGGGCCGAAGAAACTTTCTTATTATTCAACAGTGGCCTCAGCAGGCTCTATCTGTTTAATTGTTAGATGAAATAAGGATTATAATGGAATCAAAGGACACCTCTGTGACAATATTTAACAGAACTTGCTGTCGTGTGCACATATTAGCTATTTCCGTAAAATCCTATTAAATATCAGAGTTCCACAGCTAAGCTAATATTATGCATTGAACTTTTCTAACTCAAATAGCGTGGCAGTAGAAACCTGCCAAGAAACAGGCAGTGTTTAAACCCCTAACCAGTGGCTAAATGACCAGAATTTAAACAAACCAAATACCAGATTATTACTAATATCCTAAATGTTTTTTTATTCCAAACATGAAAAACTTTAATTACTAATTATCATTTTAGATGTTGCTTTTCTGACATCTCTGCTTGGAATATGTTTTTTCATTATTGTAAGTATCTCTAGAATTCCAGTGATAATTTTTCTAATTGCCTGACTTGATTGTTCAGGTCACAGTCTTGCACATATTTGTTTATTATACTTGTTTATAATTAAGTATACATGTTTAAGCAGTCCCATTACAGTCAGAATCTCATTCATAATTAATCCAAAGCAAAGTTTAGCTATAAATAATGCATTATTGTATACAACATCTGTAAAGTGCAGGTGTGTCGTATGCACATAAAAAGAGCAGACAGTACAAGTGGGGGAATATGAACGGATGTGCACTAAAGACAGCAAAAATGTATGTAGGCAAACATAGGCTGAATTGACAGATTTGTTTACTGGAAAGCATTTGTTAACAGTGTGTACTTGAAATTAATTATGTTTATCATTTCAGAAAGTTCATTATACTAGTACGAGGATTTTTTTTTTTATCAAGCAGCTCAACCATTTTAGCCTACCAATTGCAGCCTAAGGAATGTTTAGTCTCTAGCCTACCTATCACGCCAATTAGTTTGGCTACCAGCCTGCTAAATTCGAGGGTTGAGGATTAACAAGAGTTTAACAGTAAATCAACTTTTCCCCTCCAGACTACTGAATCCAGGAGTGTTTTTCCAAATCAGGATCATTCAAAAGTTCTTCTCTAAACTGTCTGTAATTAAGACAATCATGCTGTGGGGTTAGTTGGCTGCAATGCAGCTTTAAATCACATTGCTTTGAAAATGAGACTCTTTGTATGTTGAAGAAAAGGTCAAGATTTTACAAAACTGAGCAACAGTATTCCCTGCCTTTTAAAACAGTGAACTAGACACTTTAATGGGAAGTTGAAGAGCAGACATGAAGGACTTTCTGGAAATCAGGCTCCCTTAAGGTCTCAGTTTCCAAACTAGAAATTCAGTCTCTTTTGAAAGTCTTGACCTAGGCACCAATTCTGAGTGACTCTGTTGGGGATCCTGAGCCTATCTTAACTGGAAAAGAGAGTTTATCACATTCTAATAGCACTTTGTTTGTTTGCCAGTCTTGAAAAAGCTAAAATCAAATCTTTTTTGTTTGATTTTAGTATCACTATTTGCAAAAATTTATTTTGTAACAATCATATTTGCGGTTATACTGGGTAAGGTTTCCATGGAGCAAAATTTGTATTTTCTTCTACTAGGAAAGACAGACACGGTGGATAAGACTTGCATCATGCGCATTTCAGCTGAGGCACATATGTTTTACCAGAGAGACTGCAACAACAAACCTGTTCTTGAAGTGTTTCTGGTGCATCATTAAAAAGAGCATGCAAACAGTGTTTGCCACCTCCTAGTGTTGTACTCTGCCCTCTGAGGAGAAGTTACAAAATGGACTGAGTGCCAGAATTCTGCAAAGGATTGGATTTCATTTTGTCCCTCCTTATATTTGTTAGTAACTATTGGATATATACAGAGTCATTTGACTTCTGGGACATAAGGCATTTCATAAGTCATCTATTTTTGTAATTTGAGACATCTGACTCTATTATTACAGGAGCATGCAAATAAAATAGCCCACAATGAGCTTCTGTAACTTCTTCAAACCTAAAGTTTTCTTTTGCAAACTAACTAAATTGTTAATACTGATCAAAACCTTCCATTAAACTCTCACATAGAAAACAACAGAAAGCTTTTAGTTTGTAATTTCAGGATGATATGCTTTGTGAATTCTCTTCCTAGCAGAATATTAAACACTTTCACTGCTTTGAGGAAATTTGCACCTCTTCCCTTTCAGGAGAGTAAGTAAATAAAACATGTTGATTTTTGTCAGCCAAGCTCCTTCTAAAATTGTTGTCATTTTATCATGTCCATGCGGGTAAACACTGGGTCTACACAGGCTTAGCAGGAGTTGCACTGTGTTATGTCTTCACTTTGAAGACATAATAGGAAACTTAACACATACACACTTTGCAGACAAAATAGGCGAGCTAACACATACACACTTCTGCTGATAAACCGTTAACTGCATGCTGGTGTCAGCATCTCATGTTAGAAATCTTACAACACACAATACCACAGAAAGAGGAAAAGATACGTGTAGCAGAGGAATGAAGTTCTTTTAATGAATGGCAGTCAAAATCCACATTATTCACTTCAGCCTACTCACTTCCCTGAGTTACCAGAAATCATACAGTGTTCTTAGTATATGCCCACAAAGGAGGTGGAGGGAGAACAGGAGTTGGTTAATCTTGTCATACCCCAAGGCACAAATGTGTCTCCTTGTAGTCATTTGAGAAAAATCACACAGCACCAATTATTTGAAACAGTTTTTTAAAAAATTCCTAGCACATGGTGGAACATAGTTTTTCACGCTGTTTGACGTGGAGACGGGTAGAGAGCATCACAACAGCCAGTGAGACTGTATCCTGTGGTAAAGCTTGTAATGTAGTTCCTTAATCCCACCAATTTCTTTCATATTGCTCATGTACATAAAATTAACATCGGCTCTTGTCCCATGGGGATGGTAGGCTTGCACTAACCAGCACAGGTCTAAACAGAAATCCGCCATTTAATTTGCACCTAATCTTTCAAATTCCAAAGCGTAAGTCAACAGTCGTATTTGTTTTCTTTATTTTTAGCTCTAAAAACACTAAGAAGTTACAGTATTTATAGATGCTTTCACATGCATATTCAAAACTTCTGCACTAGAAATGTCTTTATGGTTGAAACATCTGGTCAGAAGACCCTAACTAAGCATCTATTGTACCATTACCACACACTGATAGGAGTGCAGTAGGCAGAAAATACTCTTCTTAATTTCTCTGAAACATTTATATTTTGCGTGAGCCATACATGAAAATCGGGGTCCTGAGTGTTAATGTAGCTTTTCTTATATTCTCTGGATTTTCACATAAATGTATATATACAAAACTTCACTGTTAATATACAGCAACCTCATTTTCTGAGGAAACAGCTGCTGAAGAATGAGGAAAGCACCACTTTTCTTCTGCCAAAAAACAGAAAGGAAATTCCTCACTTCTGGTCTTTGCTATGGCAATGTTCTCCTGGAAGAACAGTCACCAGGAGGGGGACTCTCTAGTGGGACAATGGTAGGACTGAGCAGTACTTCAAAAGTTTCTAGTTCTCTCATCTTTTTGCCTGCATGTATCGGGAGGCTGGGAAAGTAAAGCCGTTCCAGCTGGCACACCTCTAACTCCTTTTTGTACAGATAAAATCCTTCCATCCTTCATTCTCCCATGCAGCTCCTCCTTTCTGTTAGGGATCTACACGTTTCATTTTTCTTGAACTCGTTGCACAAATCACTTCTCTTCTATCTAAGATAAAAATCTCCAAGCAAGTTCAATCCTCTGAGCATTCCTAAGTCACTGCCCATGGACAGAAGAAACCCCAGAAAAGTTAGGAAAATAGTATACAGGGGAAGCAGATGAATGAAGGAAATAAACGAAAAGGGAATACAGCAGAGAAGGACAAAAGGACGTGATGGTAAAAACTAACAACATTTACTTATAACAAGTTTCAGGATTTCTGTCAATATATTCCATAGCACCAATGTATTGACAGGGCAAAGGAAGAGTGAACTGTGAGATAAAGGGCAAGTTGAAACTGGAGAGGGAGAAAAAGCCAAGGAAATGGTAAATGGAAAGCCATGCTAGGAGACAGGGGGTAAGAACTGTTAGCCACTGGAACTGGAAAACAGAGTTGAAGACAGAAGAGGACATTAGAAAATAAATTAAAAAAAAAGTTGATCAGATGGAAGAAAAATATATTATTGCAAAAAAAGTCTTGTGATAGAATATTACAATAAATTCAAAGAATTGGTTAGCTGTCAAGGGTTATGTGCAGAGGAAGAAGAAAACCAGACCAATCTCATGAAGTGATTATGAACGTAAGAGCTCCTTACATTCGGATACAACGAGGAAGTAACTGATGGGGGTCGAAGAAAGGATATTCTCTTTTAGACTGCATTGCTAACACTGATGTGTTCCATATGCTTTTTGTCCAGCTGAAGCAGCCAAGGCCTAAATGCGTGCTACTTGGCTATTTGACATTAGTCGTTTCAGTACTTAATAAAGTCACTTTCTGGTGAAGAAGATGTTGGGGTTTTGCTCCATTTAAAATTCCTCTTTTTTTTCCCCTAAGTTCCAAAGTTCTTCCTAAGCAAGAAACAGAATGTGAATATTTGCATATCCATGAAGAATAAGATCAGATTACTGATTTTAATAATTTTTTTAATTAATGTTATTTGTATCTCCATTGTAGAGAGGACTAAAGGCCCCAGTCAAGATCAAGGCTCGCTGCCGCTGACACTGTATAGATGTATGGCATCCCCCAGTTCAGAGCTGGCACCTAGCCATCCAGCTTGGAATGCAAGCGGTGTGATCTTGCATCTGTTTGCAAAAGACTGCATATTCTTATGTGTCTCTGATGTCTCACCCAGACATTCTCTGGGTAATTTAGGAAATGTCTAACAGCTGAAAATGGATCCGGGACCTCCAAAATTCCTGACTCCCTTTCTAAACACTGGATGATGTTTCTTGTCTGGAAGAATGTCTTCTGGTGCAGACATGTGTATCTAGAAGGAACTTAGGACAAAGAGCAGTGGAGAACTGAAGGGCTGTGCCTGCTCAAAGGATCTGCCAGCATATATCAATGGGCTTCACTGATTTCTACCAGTCTGCATCTTTGTATTTTCATTTGTTTTAATTATATTAAGGCACCTTATACACTTTAATCTTATTTGAAGTCTCAAGTAAGAGGCACTATAATAATACCAGCTGCTTTACATAAATGATTCTGTACAGGTGCAAAGTGTGATGGTGTCAATGAAAGGAAAATTATCTTGATTCATCTTCATTAAGTGCAGCATTTTAACATAAGATAGGCAATGAAATTCAGGGACTGATTTACTTACCTTCCTATCTTTTCAAGCCTCACAAAGGCTCCCTGGGCATTTAGAAATGCAGCTGTGTTTATCCCAACTCTTTAGAACTAAGTTCAGCTCTTTTTCTGACCAATTATCTCAGAACTTTAAATTCTGCTGATTTCAGTCATTACCTCTGACTGAGGAGGTGCTACTTATAATACTTAAATATTGGTCAGCTGGAAGAAAAACCAGTTTCTTTGGCTTTTTTTTTTTCCATCTAGCTTGTTCAATTATTAATAATGCTTTGTTTCACATTGTTTATCAGCATGTTTTCTGGATGATGAGTATGCACACACACACACACACACGTTCACCACTATTTTCTTTGTTTCCACATTCTGTGGTGAGTATCCTTTGTTTCTTCCCCATAAAATGCAAAGCTATGTTCTGGAAATAATAAATGAAATTACATGAAGCACATGAAATAGATGTTTCCAGCAAGACAAACTATGTGAAAGGACCAAACAGAGCTAAAGAACAATATACAGCACTGTTCCCCAGTACCAAGCATGGGAAACACCTCACAGATACTGGTTGTAAATGTAAATGTGAGTTGCCCAAGGAAAAGAGAAAAATTGGCCTGAAAAACAGTAGGTTCCATAAATAGGTACTTTATTTGAATTTCTGGGGCTTGGAATCAGCTTAAGATTTTAGTATGTGAATGACTTACAAATCCAGTGGGAATCCAAAATGAACTCAGCCAAAAAAATCTTTACCCTACGACATTAAGATTGTTTCATTATATGTGAACTAGTTTTCCTGAAATTGTCTAGTATATTTTTAAATTTAAACAGAAGTAATGTAAGATATACAAACTGCATAGTAATTCTTTCTTTTCCTTGTAGTTAAACACTGACCTTTCTGTTCACTAGCACAAGTTTCTCTGAAATATCTGCCAGGCAAAGCAAAGCTTCCATTTTGATTTTACGCTTTAATACAACAGTTTGACATTACAAATCCACCAAGTATTAAAATATACTATTCCACATATGGAGCTGCTTTTCTTTCAAATGCAGACTATAATGAGCTATCGCCTCCCTTCTGCCTTCCCTTAGCCTAAGAGTAGTGCTAGATAGGTTGGTGTGTGGGTTCCTTGGTTGTCAGACTAGCGAAAAGTCCATATAATAGAAACAGGAGGATGGTTACTCCTAGAGAAGCAAAAAGTGCTGGGCAGCAGCTCGACATTGCGTATTTTACATCTTGTGAGCTATGACTTAATTAAAACTTACAGAAATTATCTCAATATCTGTATTTTGTTCTGTAACCTGGGACTCTCAGGGTATTCTTTATCATGCTTTCAACTAAAAAGAATTACATACGGGATTTTTTTTCTTGTAAAAACACAGCAATTGAGAAATTCAACACACAAATTAAAGACTCTCTATCTACACACATGAGCATGAAGTTAGGTTGGCTACACCAAATGAGAGTATGACCTGCATGACTGCAACTGCATTAGCTACCCTAAAGGGAATTTCGTTTGATTCATGGTGACGTGCTTGGGCTCACCTTATACTCACTTTGATCAATATAGACAAAGGACTGCTTGTAGTTAGATTTTTCCATTTTTTAATGTGGCCAAGAGCAATCAGCAACACTGAACCTTCGTGGACTGCAGTTCATGGACTTGGGACCCTTCAGAGAGCTAAGGATTGTGAGGGAAAGAGTGTACTCCATCCTTCAGGCAACCCAGTTTTGGAGCTGTATTCATTTTTGCATGATAACCCCCCCTCCCGTGCTGGGAGTCCAGTCCCCAAAAGCAAAACGAGTGCCAAAGAACCTCACAACTCTGAGTTGCTAACAAGATAATCGTGATCTCAGTCAAAATCTCTCTGCTTTCCAGGCCTACTCCATGTTTCAAGTACCTAATGATGTTTCCTTTCCATTCCCTAGTATTGCCGCCTTTATATAGTAATAGTCTTCTTTGCAGTAATGCCAATCATTAATGATAAACTACATTCCTTAAGTAAAAGAACAACTATGCTACAAAGTGATACTGTCTTTGTTTTATTTTCCTTCACCTTTCTGGGACTCTTGCAGACTACAGCCATTTGCAGCAGGGCTTCTTAGGACCTTGTCTTACACAAGACAAAATGTTCTGGCCCGAATCCAGGAAAGCACTTAGATACATGTTGACATTTAAGTAGATGAGTGGCCTTAGTGAGGGCAATTGGACTACTTACTCGTGTAAAGCTAAACCTGTCCTGAAATATTTTGTTCAATGGACATAGGCTATTCAGCACTTCGAATGACTGAACCCTTCAGAGATCATACACAATTATTATTATTGCACAAATACTTTATGCGATAATAATTGCCTTCCAGATTATCTGAAATATGCACGCTTATACTCAGTGAAAAATCACTGTATCAAATTTCAGTCCAACCCCGTGGAAAAGGTATGCGACTACTTCCAATAAGTATAAGGTATTGCTGATTGTGATTGTGTATTTCTGCAGCGTTGTGGGGCGTTGAGATTGAAAGGAGAGGATGCGCTGGGGTCTGAGCGTGACCTCAAACCTGCCCCGCAGAGCATGGCTACGTCTCTGCCACCTCTCGTCTGCTCTCTGGCAAACATTTGCAGCAATGCTCGTTCCTGCATCTTCATGAGGGAGATTTTTTTAAAACAAGGCAAATCACCAGACCCCGAACTCGCTAGCATTTCTGCTGGAAAAAGAACATGAAGATGCCTCAGCATTATGTTGCCTGTCTAATCATGAGTTAGCATTGCAGTGCGGCAGCTGAATGCTGCTTCTTTCCCCTATAATCCAGCAAGTTGGCTATTCCATGTAAGACACAGCTCAGACTTTTATTCTTCCTCTACAGTAACTGAATGGCTGTCTGCCCTCATTACAGATATATTTTTCCTGTCTAGCATCATTAACAGAAATTCACAAAGAATGAGGTTTTGTGGTCACTCAGCAGTTCTTTCTTTGAGGTACCAAACACAGAAGGGAAAGAGGATACACCTTTTATGAGGCCTGAGAGGGAAGTCCAGCCACGTCTGGCCCTCACAGACCTTGCCAGCACTGCTTGCTTCTGCTGTGACATCCTGGGCGCGAGGCTTCAAGCGCTCAGTGAACCACTGTACTAGGAGGAATTAACTTGTTAACAAGTGACATGATCGGGGAGTCAGAACAACAGTGCTCATCTTTCAGCTTCCTTCGGACTTTTATCAGATAACTTAGATTAATGATTTGAGCAAAAATTCCAAAGGCTTTCAATTAGGGCAAAATTCCTTCTTGGTCCTGATGTGCATACATTGCCTATGTACGTAAACAAGAAATACTAAGCAGTGGGATCCTAATTAAGAATTTTCCAGTGCTTATGTACTTGTATTTTTCTATGATATTTAAGTTGTTCTGGTTGAGGAAAGAGTGAAAAGCTAATGCACTGTTTTGAAGGGTATCGTCTTCTTCATGCGTTCTTCATCCTGCACATGAACTGCCTGCCACCAGCTGAATGCCGCAGGAGGTCATTGCGGAGGAGTCGATCTCCGACCTTAATTTTTCCACAACACAATAATCAGTGGAGTGATCAACATCCAAAGATGCTACGCTCCTTCTTCATAGCATACTGGTGTTCAGCACAAAGTAAAACATCATTCCATGGGAAAAACCAACAAGGTTTCCAAAGCTTCTGAGTTTAACTAGCTGCCAGAAAAAAATTGCGTTCAGTTCCATTCAAATTAACACTTTGAAATTCAAAGACTATCTCAAATCGCACTTGGGCCACGCAACCCTTTTAACTTCTCAAACCAGGGTTGTAAATCTTGCAGCCATAAACTGCCTTGTGGGCGTTCAGCACTTCCTGCTCGCTCTGCGGCAAAAGAGACCCCGCCAAAAACAGAGCCCGGCTGCCTCGGACACTGGGCAGAGGCGGGAGGTCAGGGAGGCATCCGAGAACACCACGTTAACCCAGCCCCTGCAAATCCACACGAGCACTTTGCTGGAGCTTGGCCAAAGGTTAAACTGCTCCCAATGAACTAATCTCTTCTACCTTAGTTTTCTGCTGACTTTCTGTTGCACGTAAAACAGGAAGCCATGGCCAGACTCAATGCCAGCTACAATATTTTCTGTTTTTCTTCCGTGTTTGTTTGTTTGACTCAGCAAATCTGTTGTTTGTTGATTGTTTTTATTACAACACCTAGCACTTCAGTAATCCAGGAACCATCAGAGCATTTTGGCTTTGAAAATAGACTCGTGATCATCCAGAGTTGTTACGAGTATCAGTTCAAAACACTTCTGCATACTTATTTTGTTACAACACTGCAAGTGCACTATTCTAAGGAGAACACACCTTCTAAAAGTATTCAAGAATGTATATTAAGAAAAAGGAACATTCCTCCTTCCAAAGTATGCAAATTTTAAACATGGCTTGAAAAAAATGAGCCTAGTCATTAAATTCTAACACAAGAAAATAACCTGCTGGGTTTTTTCATGGGAAAAAACCTCACAAAACCCTATGAGAACCTTGACCCAAACTCCTCTTCAAACCTGTCTGGAACAAATATCAGTTTTATAAGTCTTCTGCTCAAGTGTGTGCAGTTAAGCTTTCTCTTTCTCTTTTTCTATCAGCATTTCCAGAGTGCCTCCCTCTCAGCGGTTACCAGGCAACAGAACAATATTGCTCTGCATGCACATCCAGCAATAACTGACATTATACCGTATTTTTGCAGAGTTTCTCAAAGAAAATAAAGATGTCCTGAAATACTGTCTTGTGTGATAAATAGCTACTGCCCAGAAGACATTTAAATGCTTAAAATGCTGATTTCTTTCTTCATAGAAATGCAGAGATTGAAAAAAAAAACCTCTTCTCTAATAGAGGACCTCCCATCCAAAGAGAATTTATAACGCTGAAATAGACCACACTGCAGAAAAATGCTGCTTCAGTTGTTATTTCAGACAATTAACAGCCTTTTAGGTCCTGCAGCCACTTGCATAAGCCCTGATGTTACGATCAAGGCAAAACTAATGAAGCAGCTACAGACATCCAGTTAAAGTACTTTTCAGTGTCTGAAACACTAAAATGCTGCCTGTATGAAAAAGCTCTTTTTTCCCCGTTTTGTTTGCTGAGTTGATGTCAACAAAACAGTCATGAAAGTTCATCAGTTTGCCCAAAAATCGTTGCATTTCACACCAGTTGTTAAAGATGGGCCCAGATCCAGTCTAACCACACACCTTCTCTTAACCCAAATCACCAGTGGGAGGGAGCGATGGTTTGCAGCCCTCCATCTCGAATCAAGCTGCATTCAAGAAAGGTCTGGTTCTAGGTCCTGGCCAAAGTAACTCTAGGTCCTTTGATGTAGTTGTGATTCGGGTTCAGATTTCACACTGTAGGTCAAACTCACCTTTATGTGAAGATAAGAAATTGAAGGCTTTTGCAGTTATTTTACTCCCAAAACAAAAGCGAAATCTTTAATTATAAACAAATATCCCATGTCATCCAATCAAAACATGCAGCGTACTGAATTCTTAATTCCTAATTCTTAAATACTAAAAGGTATGCAGCAGTATCAGTGAAGAGCTCTCAGAGGTGTGTTACACAAATTTATCTTAAAACAATGTCAATTGTTTTAAAATGCCTTTCATTTTTGTTTCGCTTCTGTTAGACTTTTTTGTTTGCATTATTTTAGATGTAAAAGTGTAAGTGATTAATGTTTTCAGACTAGATAAAAATCTGTTCCCAGAATGATTTCAATCACGACCTTCAGGACAGACAGCACCAGGATACGTACGACACGTGAAAAAAATAGGTCCATTCCCTACTGCTGTTGATGTAGAAGCGGTACACAACTACTTGCTAGATAACAGCAGAAAGATTTGTGGTTGCACTCTCTTGCATCTGGGAAAGCACAGTACAGCATAAAGATGCATTCTCATCTTTCTAGATAACAGAAACAGCATTGCTCAGTGCATACATTTGACACTTTATTTACTCCACAAGTCAGCATAGATGAGCAGTGAGTCTGTACAATAAACACCTCAGTTCTGTTTCTAGCTCTCACAGGAGGGACCAAATGCAAACACTGGATTAACTTATTTACCAAATGGCTGGAGCGTTCGCTGGCTATTGCCTGGAGCCGGAATATTACACCTTGGTCAAAAGAAAGACTCCAGTCTGCGCTGAAATATAAATAGCAATCACAAGAGCCAACACCTCAAGGCATGACCTGGCTTGTAGTTTTCTACCATTTCTTGCATGCCAGTCCTTCCCCATGTACAGCTTCTTTTAACTGAACAAAAAATATCATCAGCTTATTTTACAATTCATAAAATCCAGTACACTCAAGGGTACTTACCAAACCTTATACAAAATCCCCAAGTGGTAGGCAACAGCATATTTTCTTTGCTGAAGAAAGCAAACAATTAAATCAGAAGGGAAGAGAGTGAGTGAAAAGATGATGTGTTTACAGAAATCAGCTAAATCCCTGATGTGTTCATTCTAACAGTTGAATTTATTCACAGAAGTCAAATTTTTCTGAGAAAAAAGTTCAAGTCAGGGAGCAGAGGGGAGATGGTGGCATCTGGACTCTCCTGAAGCCAAATTCACTTTTTATCATATCCAAGTTATAATATTTGAGTAGTTTTACTAAATAACAGGGGAGAACAAAACACTTAAAAATAAGTATTTATTTTTTTTATACATTGCCAATGATATCTGCATATTGCGTCCCCTTTCACATACAGAGGCACACAACTTGCAATCCAATTATTTTAAGCTAAGCTAAATGAAAAAATAGATTGTGCTATTGCCTAAAACCCAATCAATAGCCACTGTAAGGATCGAAAGTCTAAAAAACTATTGACTGCTCATGTCACAACCTGTACTTTCCATTCCACACTAAATACGGTTGTAGATCAATATTTGCCAGATGTCCATTTGGAAACAAAACATTGTGGCTATTGTCTCTGTATTTAACCTTGCAAAAAATACTGGTGTTTACATTTCATTTGAACTTGCCCTGGTATGCTGTAGTATTCCACTAGCAGCATCTCCCAGAAGTCTCCTTATCTTCCATTCCTAAGCGTAATGAGGGAGGTACTTTCCATGTCTTTCATCAGTCTGCTGCACACCGTAGGAAACAGACTTCATCACCTGATGGTAGAGATGTGTTTATTCAGGTAAGAAGGGGATGAGAGCAAAGCATCCGATTCAGTCACAAGAAGCAGCTCCTTATCTTTAAAGACAGTTGACTATCAAGACTCCCACCCTGGTCAAGCAAGCGTGCTTCTCTCGCACACCTGTATTACTGATGGACCTCCTTCCAAAAACAATCACTCTCTTTTAAAAAAATGAAAGGCTGAACAACACAAAAGCTTCTCAGCTGTTAAAATCCCACTGCTACTCCTCCAAACAGATTTGAGGCGCTGAATTCGTTGAGCGCAGAGATGTTCCCATCTCTCAGCTGTGGGCAGCACAGGCGCAGGCAACCACGCGCCCCGAGCCCACGGAGCCGCACCATGGACCATGGCTCCGCTGGCGTGGCGGAGGGCGCCAGCGCTGACAGCCAGATTTGCCTTCTCCGAGCCCTGCGGCAAGAACAGCGTAAGCGCTGTAGCACTTCGCATCTGAAGGAGGAGCTGGATCTTGTGTTGTCAGAGAGGGAGAGAAGGTTTAAACAGGTAATTTTTAGAGACTGTCAAAACTGAAAAGTGTAAATATCGTTAACATTTCTCTAAAATTCTGGCAGGGAACGAAAGCCACCTGGATGCGTGCCATCCTACAGTTGCAGAAATGCTTAGCAAACCATATGGTGCCCTAGAAGACAGGTCCTGGGCAGATCCTTCCTGAGAGGTTTGAGGGCAGCAGCAGGGAGGCCTTGGAGCGCTGCTGCCCGTGCCCCGTCCAGCAGCCCTGCGCTGCTGCTTCCTGCAACTGGGCTCGCCAGACGCGCTGCCGCACAAGGTCTGGGAGACAGTGGGCAGCACTAGGTTTGGCACAGGAAAGTATGGATGCGTCTCTTTTCGACGGTAAGTAGTTCCTCTTTCCATTTACATTCGTGTAGCAGTGATTCAAATATCCTTCTGGTTTACCTACAGGTTATTAAATAGAGTCTAAGTTTCCTTTGCATTTGATTTTGCAAAATATGTTTCTATAGAGAATAGCTCCTCTGTATCAATATAATTCTGCAGTAACTTTACGGGCATCTTTAGTTCCACATCAGTGAGAAATGAGCATATGCAATTTCAGAGTCAAACGTAAGGATTTTTCACAAGTTTTCTGTAGCTTAGAAGAAACACTGATTGAATAACTGCAGTGTAGATGTTTTTAACGTGCTGTCAATGACTGCTATTCAACATAACTCCAAAAATTAACATGTCAATTGCTTATATTTTACTTGCTTGCCTGAACAACCCTGGTGAATTTGTCAGTATACCAACGTAACTGAAGCAGAATTTGGCCCAGTGATGCAAGACACCATTAGCATTTCAAAACAGGCCACGTTTTGCAACAATGACAAATACCCTACAACGCACATAAATTACATCTATTTGCACAGACTTCTGTCTGGTCTCACAAAAGACTCATTTTTCCCTAAATTCCAAATGTCTAAATCTGGATCCCTCATCCTCAGTCAGAGGTTCCTGCATGCCCAACATCTCAATGTTAATTAACTGTACACTTCTCAACCCTGTATCTTCTCAGTCCCATAAATTATTCTGGCCCTTTCAGCCCAACATTAATTACTGTGCCTCGCAATTTCCACTGACACACTTTATCTTGGACTCAAACTGTCTCTCATGGTGATAGTTCCAACCATACATACCAGTCCTTCTACAGTTCATGCTGGTCTCTCCCACCTTTAGTCCCTGTAGCCTGTAGTATAATTATCATCAGCTTCATCATCCTGTCTTGTCCGCTGTCCGTCTCTGCTCCTCCTGCGCTTACATACGTTCTCTGCCCCTTTTTCAAGTCCAGGGAGGAATCTTCAGATATCGCTCGCTCTTGCCCATAGCCCTGAACACCGGGTAGAAGGAGAAACCAGAAATTTTAGTGAAACTGGAGCACGGAGAAAGCTTAAAAGTATTGAGAGCTTTTCTTGTAGATTAATGTCTTTTTGTAGCGGATTGGTAGAGGAGTTGGTTTGAGCACTGCAGTCACACCAATAGCTTGGCCATTTCTCAGCTGCTGGTTACAGTTTAGATTTCTACTATATTAGGGAAAATGCAAAGATCCCAGTAGTGACTAATTTAGACATACTGGGCAGGGTTGCCTAGTTGGGCAAAAGAGCAACAGCGCGTTCAACCCCTGTGGGAATTTCCCGGCCCGACAGCTCTGCAGCATCTGTAGTTTGGTGGCTTCATGGACGGCTCCCGGGAGTGCACGGCTGCTGGCAGAGCCTGCGGGGACGATCCATCGCTGCCAGCGAATGCCCCAGGGGCCTCGCTGCCTTCCCTGGAGGCTTCTTCCCAGCTGCAGGCTGCTGGTGCCGAGCGGAGGGGCCGCAGCCCGGCGGCAAGCAGCAGGGAGACAGAGAGAGGTGTCAGGGAGGCTGCAGCAGCAGCAGGGCTGCAGAGCGTTGCGCTGAGAGAAAGAAAATGATGAGGCGAAGGGAGGGAAAAACACCAACCTCTTTCTTTCTGGCGAAGTTCTTCCTCCTTTCCCCCCAGCCCATTTTTAGGATTTTTAGGAAGAAGCAGACCCCTGCCACCCTCTCAAAACCTCCGTCGTCAGGGTGAGCACGCTTCCAGGAGCCCACAGCACTTCTGGAGCTCTGGCTGTGCCTTTCAGGCATGGCCACGAAAAGGCTGTGCCGGCCCCAGCCAGACCACCCCAAGGGCAGCAAGGCCAACGCTGCTGTCTCGGGAGATGTTTCCAGGGAGAGGTTTCGGCTGGATGTCTCACATCGGTGAGGGAGCCTGGCACCATGCACTGCCACGCTGTAGCAAGAAGCAGGACCGGAGGCAAAGGAAAGGAGCAATATGCTCTGTATAAGAGCTACGTTTCTCTAAATGTCGCAACTGCCAGCCTCTTTGCGACAAGAAAAGCAGCAGGGAGATGGGAACAGCAGAGCAGGGAGAGAAAGAATCCAGGCTTGGGGATAAGACCAACATTCAAGGGAAGGATTATTTCCAATCGGAGAGCAAAATCAAGGCTTAGCAGAAGGCACTAGGAAGGGGCAGTGTCCGTGGGGGAAAGGAACCTGCTCAGAATTTGCATTTTCATATTAGAGAAATCTAGTAAGATCTTTACAAACATGTACGCCAGATCTTTCCCCTACTCTGGCAAGTTATTATTCTCCCTCTCAGCTTCACAATCAGAAGCTTAAACTCCAGTAGTACGTCCCAAACCTTTTTAAAAACAGCCTATTTAAAATCTTTTTTATTTGATGACAGGACCATGAAAATTTCCAGATGTGTTTTTTGGAATTACACTGCCAAGAAACTGAGAATCTTAGCTGTCGCAGTCAGCTAATGCAGTCACTCCAGACAGCTATATTTCAAGGAAAAACACCAGCATCCCAATCCAAACAACAATGACTTGGAGAAGCCTGAGCAAACCAGCAAGAAGATGATGCAGAATGCTGTAGAAACCATCAACATATTTTACTAATTAGATTACAATTAGCTGGAGTTTCAGTTAAAACGTAAGCATTTACTGTGTTATGTACCCTGATGACATTAACATGATGTTGAATTACAGTTACATACAAATAAAAGCTTTTTCAGTGAGCAATGAAAGCCAGTATTTTCCTAGTGAACTTTTGAACCACTATTATTTCAAAATGTATTAACATTGCTGGTAAAGGAAGAGATACAAATTTATGAGTGACACTTTGGAAATTCTTGCTCTGTGAGGCATTCTGAGGACACAACAGTTACGAGAATGACATCTACCCCCTGTCTCGCCAACCAATTTGTCCTCTAAAGCTAACCAGGAAACAATCCCAGACAGTATTCAAATAGATACCAAGAACAAATACAATCAGTTAAACAAAATATGTTGATAATGCTTTAATCCTCAACAGATGTAATCAATAGATAAACAAGCCAAGAAACGTATGGCTGGAGAGGCCACCTCAACTGACTGGAACGAATCAAGCTATCAAAATCTACCCTGATGGTAGTCAAGTAACGTGTGCTTCTGTAACTTGGTAAAGCTATTTTGTTTGTCTGTGGTTCAACAAAGTTACTGTGTCACCAGTAAGTTTGGATTTGAGTAAGAAGACCAAGACAGAAACCACGGTATTCCTTTTATGTCGGTGGAGACAGACAACACTCCTGCAACCAGGACTTGATTCTGTAACACCAGCAAAGTCAGGGTGAATCGTACCCCTGAGCACAGTGAACACTGGCCCAAGCCTTACATATATTAGGACTTGCAAAGCAACTGTGAGAAGGCAACATCACTACACATCCTGATGCTGAAGAATGTCCCTGATATCACCTGATACAGTGTTACCTAGTAATTTATAAAAGAATGAAATATTCAGCATAGTTTTCCCGTTTGTAATGGGAATAATGAAAGTTTTCAATAGCTGATTGGAAAAGTTGTGTCAAATCTATTAATGAAAAGCACTCTTTTTAACAGTTAAGTACTAATATCAGTCTCTCATCCTTGTTACTGTCTTTCTTGTACCCCATTTCTCATTGTTATCTTCTTATCTTCCGTGTTGCCTTCTACTGAACACATCGGTGGGGTATGTAAGGTAGTAGAGCAATTAAGTAGGACTGCCTAGTCTGACGGCAGGCATGACAGGCTAGAGAACCTAACACAACTATCCATGCGTCAAGCCCATATATGCTGTTTGGGTTACACCCAGCAAAGATGCTTGTTCCTCACTCTGTAGTTTTAGTGCTCTTTCCCTACTCTTTTCTTCTTCAGGAACTGCGGGCTGAAGCAGTTCCTCACACTGGAGACATGGAAGCCGTGTGACTCATTTCCTCGCTTGTGGGGTCCATCAGCTGAGAGGCTGTGTTTGATTTCTTTTTCCTTTATGACATGATTTTAAAATATAGTAATAAATTGTAGTATAACTTTAAAATTTACCACAGGCCACAAAGAGATGTGGTGCATTTTACTGGAGTGGAGTCTATTTGCACAGGTATTGCAACTAACTAAACACCGGATCACGCAAACTCCACGAACTGGGATTTGACTTCATAGATTGGGAATACTGTTTAAATGGTTAATTTACTGACTACCTCTCTAAGACCAAGTGTGCAGAGAATTCAAATCCTATTTATTCCAGCCTTGCAAAGAGCTTAGGGAGTTTCTGATAAAAGGTGTAATGAATTGTATTGTATACCAATATTGTATTCGATACAATTTTTTGAGACAAATCGCTTTTTTCAGTAGATTCACACTTACAGGTCATTGTAAAATTTCTCCTTCCCCCTCTCCCTACTGTCCTTATCTGCCTTTCCCACTCCTTCCCTTATTTTTAAATAGCTCCTACATTTCCTGGCCCACACGCTCTCCCTACCTCCCTCCATTCTCCATCTTTTCCACCTTTTTGCACTATTTTTGTGTTCTTCATTCTTTCTTTTGACATCCAGGATCTTCACACCTGCTACCACCCCATAGGAAATCCTTCTTTCTGTGCTGTTTCTTATTCCCTACCTCCGTACAGCATCAGAAATACCATAACTGTCTGCCTGCATCTTTCACTCCCTTCTCAGAGCCTCTCCCTGTCCCCTGTTCCTCACAACGCTTTCTGTACACGCTGCATACCCTGCAATCTTCTCCTATTATCCCTCCCGCTATTCATTCAAGCTCTTGAAGCCCATCCAGTTTCTGCTCTATACTCTGGATCTTTTTGCTGCCAGAAAACGGTCTAGTTCTCATATTTCTGGGCAAGGAAACAACCTCCATTTCCTATCTCACTTCCTGGATACCATTTCACCACCAAATGTCTCTGTCCTTTGTATTTGAGCCCTCTTTCTCCTCAGTCCTAGCAGATCTTAAATTTCTGCCTTGCTTCCTGCCATTTAGAGGTTCAGGCATCACAACATCATTTATCCTTAATGTATATCTGCCTCTTTTATGTATAACTAATCCAACACCAAAAGATCGAGAACCAACTTACCCCAAACTCCTCCTGGAGTACAGATTTATTGAGAGACAGCTCTTTCTAGACAGATTATTTACAGGTCAAGTTTCACCATAGAATAAGGACTGGCATTTCCCCCTGCATGGAAATCACCAGCTCTCAGAGGTACACCTGAAAATCCCATTCAACAGAGTTTGGTGTTCTGCAGTGTTCTGCATTTAAACCAACAATAGAGAATTTCATTAGCGTGTTGGCCCGGATAAAATCTTCAAAGAACTAGTAGTTATTTTCTCTGAATATCTTGAGGTTTCCCCCATTTCCTCATTCATCTGTCAATGCTTGTTCCTTGTTGTAAATATCAGAGATCTTTTAGGTGATAAGTGCTCTTTTGGTCACTTCTGCGTAGAGCCTTGTATGTAATTTTGATCATTGTTTCCTTCCAGTGTCCCAGGTCTCTAAAACCAAGGTCAAGTTTCTCTTTTCTCCTCCTAGGGATGCCCACTTTACAGGTTATACCCTTAACCTTCAGCTCCACTAGATTTTTCTGAGATAACAGAAGTCATAAGTGGCCTAGCTGTCTGCTGCTTCTTTGGAAGAATTGATTACAGCAGCGTTTGCTTCAATTCTCCAGTAAAGTAGCTGTATTCCTAGATATAGTATAGCCTTTCATATTCAAGGAAAAAAAAGAGCATTTCACTTGGGCTTACAGTTAACTCCTCTAGTCTAGACTTCAAAGTGAGGCTGTATTTATGAGATTCAGTAAGCACCAGTCCTGAGGGCTCTTAATCTCAAAGTCACTGCAAAAGTATCTGAAAAGCAAAAAGTTTGGAATCTTCCCTTCCTCTTGGAACAAAGTTCTGATTCATGATCAGCAAGCAGGGTAAACCAAAATTTAAAAAAAAAAAAAAAATCAAAAAGAAAAACAGTGATTAGAGAGTCCAGTCACATCATATCTAGCATATTCTGGTTCAAGATGCTGCTTCTCAGTGAAGGCAAATTCTGCATTTTCCTCTAACAATTGCTGAAGAGATCTTACCCAAACTGCCTTCATTATGGACAGATACTCATCTCAACTTCTTAGAAATGTGTCTGTAACCATAACCAGAGATGAACTCTCCGTTACCTTTCAGTGCTGCCAATTCTACAGTTAGGATGGAAACCTGAAGATGAAACCTGCCAGTCAGTTGTACTTGTGATCCCCGCTGCTCCTCGTTGCTCAGGATCACCCCCTTTATCTTAGAGGAAGCTTCTTGTAGGTCACAAAAGTGGGAAAGGTCTCCAAATAAAGCTGGTCAGAGAACTCCTTCAGCCCTCTTCCTTTGCTTTGGTATACCAGTTGCGAGAAGAGGAAGAAGTAATGATGTTGCTAGATGGTCTCTAAGGCACGCATGCACTTCAGATGAAGTAGTCCTCCCGGTGCCAGTTACTCTGTCAGGGGGCCAGCTATTCTGCCATTACTTCATAGCATAAAGTAGTTGTACTGCATTAAAGAGCGTGACCGATTATTTTCATCACTGTCTATATGGCATGTAGCATGCCGCTGCCAGCTTGTAAATTCTCCATGTTAAACAGTAGTTTTGATGGTATTTTATTGTTGGAAGAACAGTCTGATCTTCTTGGAAACAGTTCCTCCTTCCCTCTCCTCCAAGACACCCATAAATGATTTCAGCCTCTTCACGACAGGGATTTCAAAGTGCCCTTTCAATTAAAAACCATTTTTACAAGCTTGGATGGTACTCTGGTTGCATTTTTTTTTTCATATAATTCTATTTTGAGGAATATGGTAATCTGAAACTACAAGGGAGGGAATACCACTGGTTCTTCCAGCAGCCTGAGATGAAGCACATTCCAGGGTTCAATGGCTCTTGGTTAATACTGGCAGCAATTTTGTCTATAATTGTTCTCAATGCTCGAGAAGTGTCTGCATATGTGGGAAGATTATGGTTCTGTGGTTGTTCGGATTTTCTGAAATTCCACTTGCTCCATTGTGTTACATCTGGGAGTCTGCGAAAAAAGTGCAAACATAGCCAAAATTTGACATGTCAGAATGCATAGCTGGTGCAGACTTTGAGGAGTAAAATTTGTGTGGTGCAATCAGAGAGAAAAGAAGGTAGCTGGAATTCTTCCAGACGTGCCATCCTCACGCGCATTGCCATAGACGTTGAAGATCAAACGCCTTTCAGTTAGCAGTGTCTTTAGGACAGATGCACAACTATCCTCTCTCCTTCCGCACCAAGCATGGGCTTCTAGCGTGTGTTATGCCTGCTCACTTGCAGAACCCCAGGAAATTAAAGAGGCCCTGAAAGAGAGGCAGGAGAGTCAACGATGAAGGTGCGTATGGACAATGTATCTTGAAGATCATTATTTGCAGAGCAGATCTGCGCATAGACTGCCAGGCTTACTGCAGGGCACAGGCACAGGCAAAACAACAGAAGATTTAATCCTTTTCAAATAGAAGGACAAGGCTTGTTTGATATCCCAAATGTGACATGATGCCTTGTCCCTAGAAATACAAAGTCTGTGAAAAAATATAAGCAGGTTAATGTTCTGATTGCAGTGAAAATCTGATTTACCATCGGTAGAAACTGTCTGAGAGAGAAAAAAAATCAGGTTTACTTGTTTTGTGAAAAAGTCTATATCCAGCTTTTTCTTGGTTTTATTTTTTTTGAAAAAAAGAACAAAAATAAACCCAAAAATCCACCCCAAACATTAATGCGGACCACTAGGGCTACAAAAATGAACAAAGCTAAACTTGGGCTGAGGAAGGCAGAAGAGAATAACAATTTTTAAAAAGTTTTTAAACTCTACATGGAACAAATCAAAACCCACAAGATCAAGTAAAACTGTAGCAGCATACCAGAAGTTAAAATTTCTACTACCAAATTCCCATCTTGATCTACTGCAGAATTACCCTCAACTTGGTTCAGTCAGTATAAATGAGGAAGATAACTGAAATCATGATTTCTATTTCTCCAGCCTTCCAACAGTTTGCTTTGTACGACTTCAGGTAATTTGGGCAAGACTCTGCCAAGCTTTTACATTAAATGCTCCAAGAGAAGAGGGGAGACAACAGGCGAGGAATGTTTTCTGGTCTTACGTATCTATGCTGAGCAGAGGTAGAGGGTGGATGACACTGAGAGGCTCCTCAGAAATGCTCCGTGCCAAGAGGGGCAAGATGAGGTAGGTGTGACTAGCAGAACCATAGCTCTGCCAACCACCTGCGTACCAGGTCTGCTGACCCTATTTTAAAGCTGAATGTGTATCTTTACCTAGGTCAGGGGAAGGGAGATCAAAATAAGACTCCTCAAAACCTTGTTCAGAAATTAAACAAAAATTTTTCCTCCCTAAGTGTACCCGATTGTATTCACCACCAGTTGTATTTTATTGCTTGTTTTACATAGTACTGCGAGCATTACTCAGAGACCCTAAGACAGGGTAGCTTTATGTTAGAGATTGTGCAAATACATCAGAGGAAATGCTCTTGCTTCAAAGAACTTCAATATACCACTGCTTGTAAATAATAAAAACAAAGGGGAGGAAGAGAAAAACAGGAGTAGTAGTATAACAATCACACAGCAAGTAAGAAGCACAGTCTGACTTTGGTGTTGCTTGTGCTGGAATTAATCTGGAGTGGGTCGACCTCAGCCAGAAGTCCTACCTCAGTCTGAAAGCTACATCAATCAGGATAAAAGGAAAGTAAATTCTGGGATTTCTGAGGACTAAGGAAGAGCCAAAAATGCAGTTTACATTATAAAGGGAGAAAAAGAGAAGTTAAAAAAATTACACAGGGTGGAGAACTAAGTTGCTGGCACTTGTCTAGGAAGCATTTGATAGCACAGTGATGCCCTTTCTGTGAAGTGAACCTAAATGAGCTCAGAAGGGGACTTCATATAAGCAAACTGGAAAACAATCTTTTCAGTGGAAAAGTGGATTGTCTGAAGTCCATCGAGCTGGGAAGAAAAAGGGAAAAAGGGATATGTTAGGACCCCAATATCCAACAGAAATGATGAGGGTGGGCCACTACAGACGCAGTTCAGCAGAGTTAGGCTTTGCTATCCTCCTCCCCACCCTTCCTGCATGGTGTTCCCCAGCAAGCCTTCCCACAGGTCTGACTGCTGCTGGAGGGCTAGGAAGATGTTCTTTGGAAGGACACACATGAAGGGAAGCTCAGCAAGGTCCCCCAGGCCTCCCATGCCTTCCTCCCAGGCAACCAGAGCCCACACTAGCTGGCTGCTCTGCCCACAAGCACCTTCCCATCAGAAGACTGGGGAAGACACAGTTTCTTCTAGGTGGCCCAAACAGCCAAGAACTGGGTATTGTCTGTGTGACTGACTCACAGGCTGCAAGAATAAAACCCTTATCTCTGGACTAGTTTGGTATTTTGCAGGGTGGCACGTAGCACCACCCCAGCCACAAAGGAGTCTGAGTGTCTTTCAGCTGTTGATGGACAAAGAAGTTGCTTGGTGGACTAACTAAAGGTCTGGATGAGATGCAAGGCACCTCTTCTTGTTTGAGTTTCACTTCTGGGTTTTTTTCCCCTTTAATTAGGTGACAATGTAATGGGAGAAATATAGTCTGAATACAACAACTAGCAGCAAGCACAATCAGCAAGATGAAGCTGGAGTAATGGGACTGCATGAAAGAATGGTTTTACGTTGATTGATTTTCCCCCCCTATGCTGCCCAGCAATAAAATGAATGCATGGCCAAATGAAAGGGAATGGCTTCAGGACAGGTATAAGGGTAATTCTAAAATTTTAACATCCTTCTTGTACCATCTGATTTCGATGACAGAGAGGAAAAATTAATTCCTCTTTTGTATGCTGCGTAAGCTAGAAGCACCAAATTAGGCATATTGTTTCTGTCATTTTATTGTGCTGTAACTAGAAGAAGAAATCAATAAATAGACACTAAAAAGGTATATCTGCAGAGAAAGCTAATCAACCTATTATTGACTCACCTACGGTTATTTTTTGAAGATAAAAATACCAAGATGATTGTCAGGACTCGGGTATCTTGACTGAACACAAAGCCTTGGCAGTGTGTAGAAAAGCCATCACAGCGGCAGAAGGACAACAGGAAACAGCTTTTCCTGGGCAGAGGTCACTGCTACAATACGCTTCATGGCTAAGGACTCACTGGGCGTTTGGAACAAATAAAGAACATACGTTATATTTTCACATCTAAATGTTATCACCAAAACCATATGCAAATGGATTTTGGAATATGCATATCCATATTTACATATCTGATTTCAGTAATACAAACACTTATCCAGAGTTAGATGCTCAGTCACTTGAAACTTTTTGCATATGAGTCTTCCTGGAGGGAAACTGTTCATCAGTGTCCGCATCCAGAGCAGACAGACCCTTAGATGTGATGAGTAATGCCAGAGCCCCCTCACACTGTACACATCCCCGTACAATGCGCTGCGACCCATGCAACATTCCTTCGCTTTTCTGCAGGGCAACGATTTCAGCTGCAGTACATCTGCTCTCTGTCTGCTGGAATAACTCACCTCATTCATTCAGAGAATATTTTCTAACAACAGAGCTGCCCTCACATCTCAGTTTAAGAAGGACGAATAGGCCTTTTAAAAAAAAAACGTCTGGCGAAAACTCTTATAATAATTGGAAATGTTGTCCCAGAATTTAAAAGAAAGATCTTTACTGAATAAGGTTGTTTCCCCTCATATGCAAAAAATACTTTTGATTACTTTTCCTGCTAGTCAAATAAGCTCACATTTTGTATTCACTTGTACTTCAGTTAAAGAATTATTAGAATCTGTAGCATTTGCCTCCTAAATTAAATACTAATTTTTTGTCCTCAGTATAACCTAATAGACCAAAAGCTTTAAAAATCTCAGGCGAAACTTGATTTTCTGATGCACCCAAATTTCAAAACACATTTATTGCTGAGTGGAACATATCTTAATTATAGCATTCAGGTTTCATTTTGAAGTTTCCTTTCTCTCTATGGATGTGAACACTACGATGGCTTACAGAATTAATCCTCAGAATCAGGTTAATCAAATCACTGCTTATTGATTTAACAGATAAGGGTTTTATTTGATTTTGAAAATGTTATTTGCAATTGCTAACTGTGTTTTTATCTGCATCTATTAGTATTTGTAAAGTGCAAAATACATGATGGGGAAGTCATCGTTAATACACATAAAGGACTGTGTCATGTAGCACCTATACATCTAATCCCTCATCATGCACTGCACAGAAATTCCAAGTAAGCCAGTATTTCATGTTGTGCTCACAAACAATATCGTTTAAAATTTGTATACGGCATAGTACGTGTATATCTGGAGGAAAACCTATTCGAAAAATTACTGAAAGAAGTTGGAAATGGGTACCTATTCTCAGCCAGCAGACCAAGATGTCGATCTTCTGTGACGATCCTTGTACACACATGCAGGCAGAGGTTGGACACAGGAATCTGACCTTCCACCGCTGGAGGCTGTAGCCTCGGCAATGTTCTGACTCAACAAACATCACCCTCTACTCTGCAAAACAGAAGTTACTGAGATATTCCCCAAAGCAGCTAGTTTAGGCTCTGTTCCTTTTATCAAACTTTCTGATACCCACTAATAAATACATTTTGCAATGAGTGGGATTTTCAAAAGCATTTAAATTACGTAGGGAGCATAAGACTCTAAATCCCACCTTGCCTAGACTTTTCTTTGTACAGGATCTGTTTAGTTAAAATGCTTTAAAGAAAGAGAAAATGAAAGAGGTCTGTTTCTTTTATGGCTTAAGTTCTAGTCCTGCATAGGAAATTCTGAATAAAATCTGTTCCCAAGGCGTTCATAGCAAACCCAAGGGGTCTGTAGCAAAGGTGTTTATAGCAAACCCAAGGGGTTTATAGGAAAGCCCCTTTGGGAGACTGTTATTCATAATTTCCTTTCCCAAGCACAGCAATGCTAACAGACAACATTAACATAATTCAGAATTTCACATACTGGTCAATCTGTTAGCTGATGGTATTTGAACTACTTTGAAATGCTGCCTGAGCCTACAGGTGCTGCCTTGAAGCATCAACACCAGCTCTGTCAGGTGGCAATAAATCCACTGCTGCTGTATTCAGGAACGGCTCTATCTTGCTGTTAAGTCTGCTCCGCACCGTACTCGCTGCCTTTCTCATACAGAATACTTGAATCAATTCCCTTATCTCCTTCCTTCCTGATATTGAAACACATCCTTATTTCTCCATAATCTGCATCCTTCTGATGCAAAAAAAACAACAACTGTGTAACCATTGGCTGTTTCTTGTGGTAGCACTGCTTTTTCAAACATTATTTTCCACAGTAGATATGCGCAGGGTGTCATTTTCACAAGGAAATGGGGCACTCCAAGAGCCAAATCGCACTGGTGGTTTGGTGAATCTACCTGTCTCTTCATCTTTCTCTGAGTTCCCAGCATCTCTGGTATTGGTTTCCAATGATATGATCATATTTGGTTTATGAAACCAAAGGTTTAACTTATTGTAAGTACTGTAAAAAATCTATGTTTCATTTGTCCTGTTCTCTAACTTAATGATGCTAAATATGATTCAGAGTTTAACTTCACATATTTTTAATAGTTTGTTTCTTATTTTGACATTCCCACCAGCCTGTAAGATTGACAGTCAGGGTAACCAGTATCTATACAGCTCAGCTGTACTCCTCTGCAAACTACTTAAATTCATGCCCAACAAACCGTAGCCTGCAGCAAACCAGAATGTACTTAATTGGTAGACAGGATTTCCTCAAAGATTTATTAGCAATCTAAGTTGTAAATACACTTTATAGATTCAGCAGAAAGCACTGTTATTCAGGTAGTAACTGGAGGCTCAAAGAACCACCTGCCTGAGCAAGCTGACAAGCAAAGGACTGGGGAAAAGCTGACCTTGTAGCAAGGAAAGGGTTACTCTCCTTGCACCCAATTTTGTGGTAGCGTAGAGTAGGTGAGGCAGTTCTGAAGACCACACCAAGGAGGAGGGAATGAAAGTTAGGGTCAGCTGTCAGTGGCAAATAGGATGGAGACCCTGATCAAACATAGAATCATAGAATCATTAAGGTTGGAAAAGACCTCTAATATCATGAAGTCCAACCATCAACCCAATACCACCATGCCTACTAAACCATATCCCAAAGTGCAATATCTACACGTTTTTTGAACACCTCCAGAGGTGGTGACTCCACCACCTCCCTGGGCAGCCTGTTCCAATGCCTAACTACTCTTTCAGTAAAGAAATTTTTCCTAATATCCAGTCTAAACCTCCCCTCGCACAACTTCAGGCCATTGCCTCTCATCACTTCTTACTTGGGAGAACAGACCAATACCCACCTCGCTACACCCTCCTTTCAGGTAGTTGTAGAGAGCAATAAGGTCTCCCCTCAGCCTCCTCTTCTCCAGACTAAACAACCCCAGTTCCTTCAGTTGCTCCTCATAAGACTTACTCTCTAGACCCTTCACCAGCCTTGTTGCTCAAACAGATGAAACAAGTTCTGCAGAGCACCCAGGAGCTCCTGGGCTTTCAGCCTCCTGGGCTGAGGGCCAGCTTCGGGGTACCACAGCCTTGTGAGAAAGAGAAGAGACCTCAGCAAGGGCTGTCCTGTTTCCCAGGAAGCTGCTGTCAAGCTGAGGCGCTTGCCCTCAGTTCCCGCCTGAATCGTGCTGCAACTGTGCCACAGCTGCACCAGCGCCTGGCCACGGACCCCAGTCCTGACCCTGTGGACTGAGCGGGGATGTGCTTGGTGACACCCCCATCCCCGGGGAACAGCCTTCCCTGACAGGGATGGAGAGTCACTGACAGGTGTGAAACGGAGGAAAGACACAACATGCCTAAGATCTGATCAAATCTCGCTTTTCTCATCTGGAGTAGGCAGAGGGTTAATCTGATGCAGCCTTTAGCTGCTGCCAGTCAAGTCACACCTCAGGGGACACAGTGTGTCACTCCATCCCTGCTTTTGCTTTGAAGTGGCGTGGGAAGATGGAGCTGCTATTCATCCTTACCGGAGGAGTATCAATGCCGAGCATCACAAGGGATTCCCTTGCCCTCTTCCCTTTGAAAACCAGCTGGCGAGTGGACTGAAAATCTTCCTTTAATCGTCTGGACAGACTGCTGAACAGCAGCAGTCCGCTGCCGGTGTGTGGCAAGCGGAGCTAGACTATTTTTTCAGCCTGTCTCAACCAATCTATACCTGTTTTGCTTTAGGAGGCCAGCAATTTCCCTGCTACCAGCTTGGACTCTGTTGATTATCCCTGCTTCGTGTATCCATTTTCATGTATTTTGATGTAACACCTTATGAATCTCTGTCCTTTTTCCTTCAAAACGCAGATAAAATTGAAACTTGCCCCTTTCACTGTCCAGTCAGAGCTGGGTAATGCTGTTCTAGTCATTCTATAATATCTTTACAACAAATTTTTAGGACTTCAGAAATAATTTAGTTAATCAGACTCCACATTTCATCTAAGTCCAGCCACCTTTATCTGGTTGTTTTTTCTTTTCAGATCAATGTATGTACAAACGAGTCCACGTATAAAGCAGTTTATTCCACCAAATTGCTATCCAATGATGCAGACAGCACGTCTGCCACCACTGAAGTTTACTCTGGAGGGGCGGTCTGCTTGTAAACGTGTATTTGTAGATGAAAACACATCCCGTGCATGAAAATCTCTCAGGGAGATTTTCAGCGAAGCCTTTTTGACATGAACGGCTTATGACCAGCTCTGCCCTATGCTAATTGCCCATAAGCAAAGACGAAAGCCACCTTCTGCCTGCCGATGCCTGCCAGAGCCTGCGACCCTGCTGTGCCTACAGGCTCTCACTTTTTAGCGTTGATTCCGATGCTCAGGCTCTGCGCTCCAGATTTCACACCCCTGCAGCAAGACAGCTTCCTTCCACAGCGGCAGCGAGAGGAGGCAAACATTTCCCCTCTTCATCTTCACATATTCTCAGTCAAGAGGAAGGCTCGCGTTTCACCCGGTTGCCGTCTGCCGATTGTGGCTTTTCTTCCCCAGCTAAGGCGGCTGCCGCAGCTGCAGCAGTGACTGCTGCGCTTGACTCCCACTTCAAATTAAGAAAGCGCTTTCTATTTGCTTGGAAAACGACAGCCGGTTTGGTTCCTGCCGCGATGCTCTCCAGCAGTTCTGGGAAGGGTTGCTGTCTGCCCCACTGGCCAGACTGTGCATGGGTTGAAGCTGCCTGCAAGATTTATTTCTGTGTCTGGAAGCAGTCCCTCCCTGCGGTGTCCCAGGCACAATCTGGGCTTTTTTAATGGGATCTCTGTCCCCCATCCCTAGTTGCAAAACGGCTCTTCTGCCTTAGATCAGTCACAAGTCTTGCTCTCTCTCATACTGCTGTTTCCACTCAGCGCCACTTCTTAACATGTTTTTTCTCCTGTCCCAGAGCGCAACCAAATCCATGGAATAAAACAGAAATGTCTTTCACTCAGCGTGTGATTTTTTAACTGTTTTTTAACCTTTTTTTCTGATACAAACTAATAAAAACAACTTGTCTCAAGGAACATCATCTACAGAAATACTCTAGCCTTCAATAAAAGACAAGCACCAGGATGCAAGAGCAAGTGCTCAGAGTGAAGACCTGACAGCCTGATAATTGACTGTGCAGCCTAGGCATAGCCAAATACTTTCTTGCCCACAGCAGAAGATGGACTATAGAGCAACAGAACTGTGTTTCGACAGACAACCTTATCCTGATCTTCTGGATCTGCCATACTTGACTAATATCTAGATAATCTCTGTGTATATATTGGCTTATATTATATTCTTTCATACAAAAAAAATCCCACAAAAACTCCCAGAAAGTCTGCAGTGAAAATCTGGTTGCTCTTATTTCACATTCACGATTATGCTGTGAGAATTACACAGACACCGTGTCTTCCCTCTAGGTTACTTATCACTCCTTTTAAATGTCTTTTCTGCTATTCCCCCATTTTCTTTTCTCTCTAACCATATTTTATTCCAGGATCATGGACATTTAGTCTATGTAAGTGCATAATGAGGACACTGAGACCAAGTGTAATTAAAATCCTTCTAAGTAAAATGATTACATATTCAATCAACAGAAACATACTTAAAATTCTCCCTTGATTTTAATCTGTTGGCAGTGGCAGCTGCTGCTTCCAGTGAGTGGTCTTTCTGTATGCATTGACTCTTCCAGTCAGCAGTATTACATCAATAAATGCATATGCCTCTCGTGCTCTGATTAAATAACTAAACCAAATTATCTGAATTCTATCCAAAACCTTTGTGTCTCTGATTTAAATTTTATTTTCAATACTCTGAACTTCAGATAGCTACGTTAAGGCAAGTGACTTTCGAAATTATTCCACTGCATTTAGGTAGGCAAAAGAATGCATTTTATTTGTATATTGCAGCAAATCCCTGAAGACCAACCTATAACTTGTTTTGTAAGTTCTAAACACTTTTAGAAGGGGCATAGTTAAATAGTTAAAACAGACAATACGCTGCAAAATGCAGCTATTTGATTTTGCTCTGTTTGTCCTGTAATTAGCATATGGAAGACAGAAACTTAGCTGGGATTTCCATTTACTACCATCAGAGAAATCATCATCTAAATAGTCGACATATCATTTTAAAATGGTACACAAACAACAATTGAAAATACTGAAAAATAACATACAATGTGAAGAAATACATCACAATACAATGGTAAAATATGAGAAAGCATGGGCATTTCTGTCAATAAAAGGAATGGGAAGTACCTTTGCTATCTAGTTTCCAGGTTCTGTCATGTCAGGTTTACTTGCTTTGGCTCTAGTTTTCTCACAGATATTTTCCTTACCAAAAAATAATGAAAAAAGTCTGCATAGAGAGCACAACAAGTTGTATATGAAATTAAAATAGAAACTATATTACAGAACTGTTGGCAAAAAAGAAGTGCAGCAGTTCCCAGAATGCCCTTCAGGACTTCAAAAAGTGCTGGTATGTGGTCAGTGCAGTGTCTGCTTTTCAGGGCTGATCATCCACTTGGTTTGAGAACACGAAATATTTTTTTCAAACCTTAAAACACATGGAAGCGATGCCTGGAGAAAACATGATTTATAAGCAAACCTCATAAAACCTTTGAAGTCTTTGGGCTCCCAATATTTGGGAATATTGGTGCTATGCATGTGCTGCCAGTGTGCTGCCAGCTGTCGGAGACACCCGATACGCAGCATGCTGCGATCGACATACTTTGTATACATGGCCTGAAATAGGGGTGAAGGAAAGCAGTGGAGAAACAGTGACCCGAGGGATTGGATTTTAAGTTTTTGGCTTAGAAGAACGTGTTTACACACCAAAATAATGCCATTTTACTCTACATGTAATTAGCTTGTGTCATCCCTGGTACATCAACTAAAAGGTACTCGCCTTGTAACAGTCGATTCTCCCGTAGAACAGCAGAACTAGCTGTAGCAGTTAGTCCGTCTATAAATGGTGCATGCGAGGAATTGTGCAACGTCGCTCTACTGGAAAAGAGATCGTAACCCTACCACCTCACATTCTTCTCACGCCGGTACAACTACGTGTTGATCAAGCCTTAATGGGGGCAGCAATTTGGCACGGCTGAGACTCTCCCTGCAGATAACAGAGAAAGGCAAAACAGTCAAGGAGGAAAAGACTGAAAATATAGTGAAGAGCTTCATAGCTGACTAAAGTCTTAATAGTTAATACATAAAATAAGCCAGTACTTTAAACAAAGGCAGATAATACTCAGTTGAGAAGCAGTCATGAAATCTTTTTCTAATTCAGGAAGTGCTCAAAACTGATTGGGGAATTGGAGTGTATATTTTTTATGGTTTAGTGACTGAAAATGATGATACAAATGAAACCACTGAGCAAGAAAGTTCATTTCAGGCTAATGCACAAACAGAGCTGGAAAAACTCAGGGCTCCATTATCCTATAAAAGTAGTCATGGCATTTATCTTTACCTGATGTCGCATGTTTTTCTAGTAAACAGCCTTACAGATGATGGCCATAACTATCATTTTTCAATAGTGGAAGCGTTCACAAATTTAAACATAATTGTAAAAAATTGTTTGATTAAAGACATGCTTTTCAAAATTTCTGAGAAGAAGAATTTTGTTAATTAGAAATACTGAATTGTCCATCCTGCCTCTGGAACTCAATGTTTGTCACTCAGTGTATGTCCCTGTCACTCCTTTGTTTACTCAAAGATACCTTTTAATAAGAGGAAGACAGAATGATAGATAGGAAAATACAATTTTCCTTTTTTAAAAAATTCTTTACTAACTACTAACCACAACGAAATGAAATATGCAGTGCAAAGCACTTCATTTTTGCTGATCTGAATGGCATCAGCCAGAGAGAAAGAGGGGTCAGGATCTGTCCTCACCTTTGCAGCGCTCATTACTGCTGGTCACAGACCTGGGCGTCCCAGCTCTCTGTGAAAATCCCTTCCCTCCACTGACTACAGGGGGGCCGCATCAACCTCTGAATGCATTTACAGCAGCCCATTTACACCAGTGGAAACGTTTGGTTTGTCAGGGAAGGGATTTGGATTCGGAGGCAACATGCAGCCCTGTAAACGCGTGCTCCCCAGGCAGTCCCCCAGCCCGGGGGGTGCAGAGCGGCTGCATGCAGGCTGCTCAGCCCCGACAATGGCGGTGGCTGTGCTCGTGCGCACGGTGCTGATTGCAAGTCTCCTCTGTTGACCTTGTAATCCTAAAACATCACTTTTCTTCCCCCCCC
>Ga0065711_1029813_pt1 | contig 34731 bp, 24 predicted proteins | sample Hoacrofraction12_FD_59098 | JGI IMG/M metagenome (GOLD analysis project Ga0065711, IMG submission 59098) | Hoatzin crop microbial communities from Cojedes, Venezuela - Epithelial fraction 12 v2 (version 2) | ecosystem: Host-associated > Birds > Digestive system > Esophagus > Crop | place... | reverse complement strand
TTTAACAAAGGGCAGCTCTGAAGACCAAAAAACACTACCAGACACAAATTTTAAGACTTCTTTGCCACAGTACACCCCTTCCACCTCTGTCCCCAGCTCCAGCCACTCCAGAAGGGAATTACTCACAGAAAGTAAAAGCACTTCAGGTACAAAAGCTTTTGCGGACTTTTTTTTCTGTTATTTTTTTGGTTTTTGGTTTGTTTGGGGTTTTTTTGTTTGATTTTTTTTTTTGGGGGGGGGGTTGCTTGTTTGTTTTTTAAATAAAAACTAGATAAGCAAAAAGCCAAGAATTGCTACAGATACAGGAGACAGCAAGTCAGGAGAAACAGCAGACTGTCTCACCACCACCTTTTACTCATGCATTTCTGAAGACTTAAAGCAACATATCTGAAAGACAACTGAAAACAGGGCAGTTTCTTCCTGCTTAAACTGTCTCTTACAATCATACCCCTTCTCCAGGCTAAAAGTTGAACCTATAAGCAGTTCACACTCCTGACTCAAGCAGAGCAGTGACACATTTTCTACAGTGAAAAACCTAATAGGAAGAGGCAAACTTACTCCTTTTGGGTAATTCAATTTTTATTGCTTCTAAAAATCTGTTCATCCATTTGCCTCTTACTTGACTTTCATACAGTTTTGTACCTTTATCCCTTCTCCATGTCAAGCTGCATTTACAACTACCTTTGAGACAACCCAGACATGATATCATTAGGTTGAAAAAACACAACACCGGGATTTTGCTCACACATTTCTGAAATGCGGGGTGTTGTTCTTTTTGCTTGATATTAATTGGGAGTTTCCATCACATCACCACTTGTTATTAATCACAAGTGCATGAAAACCCACATTCAGATGGGAAGTGTGCTATTTGCATTTTCTGCAAATTCAGCTGGCTTGTAGGCACCAATTACACTTATGTAAAAAAAAAAAAAATATTTCCAAGACCTCAAAATGGGAATACCACAGATAGGACATACAACGACCACTATTTGATTATTTCCCTGTCATTTGTTCCAGGGTTTTTACAGCACACTCCTGTTGACCTGAGTAAACCCACCATTTTAAAAAATACCTCCAAGCCTGCTGTCATTGAATTAACTGGATTTTTTTTTTACTACTTAATTTACTCAAAGAAAATGCAGTTAAGGCCATCTGGAAGCACCTTTGAGAATTCTGTTGCTTTTCCATACAGACACACACTTGTATGTTCTTCTAGCCCTTGTGAAGGCCACAGCCTCCTAAGAGCGCAGTGTCTCCAGTGGCAAGGCAGCTTCTTCAAAACCTGCCATTTACACAAATAACAACAGCAGCTGCAGTTATACTAATGATAGAAAGTTACCAGAGCTAGGCATATCTAAATTTAGGTCATGAGCTCATCACAGCCAAGTTAGAAATAAGTTCCTGGAAAAATATTGCACAAGGCCATTGGTACAGTACAGGGAAGGAGAACTCATGCCTCATTCTAAAGCACCTTGTCATTGCTACTTTATTTTATCAGTCCTCACCATGATTCAGGACATAACCATGTCAGGTACTGTACAGACACAGAACTAAAATTCACCACAGCAGGAAGCCTACAGCAAAGGGAGGTTCCAGCTATTATTATTATTAAGAGGAACTTTGCAGTAGTTGTGGGGATATGTTGTCATTCAGTTTTGACTAGAGAAACTCCAGAACTGTCATGGTAAAACTTGGTTTAGATTTACTCACAAGCAGTGTAAAACACTTTACATGAACACATGTACCACTGCCACCTGTGCAGACAAACTGCAAACTTACCAAATCAAGGCAACAGTGGCAAATACCCACTTTAACTTCTAATTAAATGAGTACCAGGTGCAAACAAATTAAGTACCAGGCTCATTATCTCTAGTCATATATTCTTTATTCAGTAATACTACAGAATTATAGCTCTTCTTTTCTTTTGTAGGGATAAATCTTCAGCCAGCTTTCTTCACAATTCAGTTTTTGAAGATGCTCACATCAGCAGATAACATGATCTGTTTTAAAATGGCTTCTTAGGTTAAAGCTGTAAACAAATCCTATAAGATATTAATTCCTCAATCCAGTTTAAGAGATTAAACAAGCATAAATATGCATAGTGCCAAGATAAATTCTTCTCAGACCTGTGAAAAACTATTTTACAGAAAAACATGGAAAACAATCCCAACACTCTAAATGCCTTTTGTGGAGACTAATTCAGTAGCCACAGAAGTTAGCCCAGAAACAGCTTCGTTCCCTAGAATAAGGGCATCACTGTTAAATTGTTAATTCCTATAACCTTTCAACAACTGCAGAAAATATCAGGAAGCAATTAAGTCACTTAGAAGCCATTTTAAATACAGAATTCAAGTGCTGCCTCATACAACTATAAGATTAAACATGCATGTTATTCAAATGCTACTATAATAAAAAAGTATCAGTAGAAGAAATACTGCATTTTTCCACCCTCTTGTTTAATGTCTACAAGGTTATTTTTTTATTGCAAGATGAAAGACTGATATGGAAGTTCTACTGTAACTTTAGTTGTACATTGGCAGGGACAGGAGAGTAGCCTGCCAATTGATTCTTCATCTGCTTATAAGCATATTGCAAATGTCTTTGTGATACTAATTAGCTCTCAGATGAGTTTTTTATTACTATTTGGTCTTAAGCTACATCTTTTTTCACCCAAACTACTGGGTTTTACTGTTATTTTAAGAAAATAACTTTCTGATTGTGCTGGACTATAGTGATACAGCAACTGCCACTTGGACAAATACAAGTCAAAAATATACTGTTATTTACAGTAAAATGTATAAGTACTTCTCACCAGTGTAATTATAATATACTGGAAGTGATAAGTGACTGCTTTTCAGGAAGAGGAACCGAAATGCTAATTAGCACTTTTTTAACAAGCGTTTCACCTTATACAAGTGTTTACTGCCAACAAAAAAGGATTAATATAGCTCTCCTTTTGTTCAGTTGCATTTAGATTTGGAGCTATACTGTCTTTATACAGAGCTTGTTTCTTCTCAGAAAGCCAGGGTGGTGGTATATGCATCAATAATTCTTCTAGCTTCTTAACTCTTGAACAAAATTAAGTCAGTGAAATCATGACTCATGCAATAGACCTTAAATAATTGTATTCCCACTGATCTCCAGAGTTAGGACCAGAAAGCATATCAAACTGGAAGTCTTATTTATTGATTTTCATATCATCAGTTAAATAAGCACATGACCTTTATGGTACCAAGCACATTCATTTCCACAGAATCTGCATTTATTTCCACAGCTAGGAAGTTCTCTGTATGCCTACATTCATAGCTTGCTTCCTTACACTTCGTTCATGAATGCCTACCCACAAAAAATTCCACATGAATGACCTCTTGATTGATATCCTGTTCAAAACAGGATATCCCTGTCTAAACGTGCTCCTTCCCAGAGTATGCAAAGCACCAGTTTCTCATTTCTACTTATTTCCTTCCTCCTCAGCTTTGTGCATCATAATATACCTTGCAATCGATACACACATAAGTCACTTGCAAGACATTTTTCAGATAGATGCAGACAAAACAATACAGGTATAGCCCAAATTAATAATGTGCAATCAGTATTGTAGGTAGCTTTGAACTAGCTATTAGCAACACAGAGCTCAGCATGGCTTCCAAAGCCTGCTCAGATAGTACAAGTTCACTTGTCAAAGCTGTGTTGTGACAGAACTGGGCTGTTACTGGTCTCCCACTCCAGGGTGCCGAACAACGCACCCCCCACCACTGCGGTTCCAGCCAGCCAGGACTGCGAGTCCAGGTACTTACAAACTAACCCACGCAAGCTCAGAGAGAACTACTAATTCAGCTCCAGTTCACATTACAAAAATAATCTTATAAGGCTCTAAGACCTCTCAAATCCTACCTACAGAGGTCTCCCCTGATTTATTTCGAGACCCTGATAGGATTGTGCACGAGACACCCATTCTGTTAAGTCTCTTCTTGTTTCCAACTCATTTCTCACCTAGTGTCAGTTCACAACTGAAACCATACATGCTTTGACACTCACTTGTCTTCAGTCTTAATCCTAAAAGCAAGTCAAATACAGTAACCCTTCAGCTTGAAGGCCATCTCATTTAAGCTCGCAGGTTTCCCTACAGACAGGAGTATCCTCTATTAATCTTCTAGGGGCTTCAGGACATTAAAGAAAATAACCTGCCTGCATACCTGCCAGACAGCAGCATGAGCTGCTGAGATTCTGACTCCCTGGCACAGATACAAGCAGCTTTATGTGCAAGGCTTTAAGACTCAGGATCCGCTTCCCCTATAGTTAGCGGACTATCATGTATAGCATGAAGCTGGTTATTTCACTCATAATACATCTGTGACTAAAACCAGCATATGTCCCAATAGGAAGAAAATCTAAAACAGCATGCTTAAAATTTTACTCTCAACATCTGTTGCACTCGCTCAGAAGACAGAAAAGGTAAGGTTTAGAGCCCCAACCAATTTCAATTTGACAAAGCCATTTCAGAAAACTTAAGTCTGTTCAGGTTTCAGGAAAGTCAACAGAAAGGTAAAACCCAATTCTTTGCTCACCCTTCCTCCCCAAGTACCTGGCTGCAGACAATGTGAGGCTTAGGCTTTGGTAGTTCCACTTCCCAGAGGACTTCCATAGACTGGCTCTTTATAAGAGCATGGAGAGGATCTTTAATTATGTTGCAAGGCAATTCAGCTGGAACCATCAGGAAAGAGCAATAAACCCATATAAAGAGCTCACAACTCTATTTTCCCCTACGAAGGACAGAAAACACATCTCGTCATACAAACTCTGGATTTGCAGCACAGGACACGGCACACTAAGTCACAGCAAGGGCAAAAGTATTCACATCTGAATGCATTAGCAAAATCCTAAGAAACCGTGCACAGAATTTGCATGAAAGCACAAAAGAGCACCCAAGGGTAACGACCACCTGAAATGCACATTATCTTCTCGCAAACGTCTTCCAATAGTTTACCATAAAAATTTAAGTAGAAATTGAATATAAACTACAGATTATTGCTGTTTGAGTCCACTGTATGTAGCATGTTACTTTCACTCAACTTAAATCTCAAAGTGCATTTGTAATAAATGTCCACTTCTCCACCCAGAAGCGCTGTCTTACCAGCTCAAATTCTAAGAATACTTCCAAAACTATTAAAAAAAATCAGTAAATCTCCACCACCGAACTTGGCACAACACCAGGTGCACAGAGTCAAGATTTTAACTGCCAGAAGTGCAAGCACATTTGCTTTACTCCAGCTAGCACAAAATCATGTTTTTGAAGACAAGGATTAGCTTCACCCTTAACTAATTCACTGTTTAGCAAACAAGGTAGTATATTGGGAGCCAGCACAGTTACACTCATCAGCACTATGGTTACTCCAGATTTATTTGCACATTTATATCATCTGATATAGCCCTTAAATTTTCATGACTAGCTGCTTGCTATGAGGGCCTGTTTTCTCCCTAGCTACACCACATTTCATGGGCTACCATCTGGCCCTGTAAAAGCAGCCTTACAGAGACAGAAATAAACCAAACTTTCAGAGCTTAGGCCCATAGCGAGAATAAAAGTAAAACTGCTTATTCTACTCCTGAAGCTATTTTTAAAACTACTTATCCCAACATGTACTCTACTTATCATTTATACGATATCCAACAGGTGTTACACTAAAATGAGATTTTACTCTGTATTAGGTGATTGCATCTTGTGCAAAATGCTTGCTAGCTACCAAAAAGCATTCGCTATTCTGTTCTGAATACCTGACTCAGTAACTGACATCAGGAGCATTTGTTTGATGTGAATATGTAGATATGTGAAAATCTGTGTTCAAAATAAGACAGACTGTCATGAAAGGTCAAGTTTGATTGGCTGGAAAAAAGCCTGAAGGCTCCTTTTCAAATAAAGTTTGAGTTTTCTTCAAAGGTCAATGTGGCTGTGACCTATTTCAATCTTCTTCATTAGCAGGCCTCAGGAATGCTTTGAAATATTATTGTTCTAAGCATTTGGGGAAAACCTTAAAACTGATTAAAATTTATCAGTGCATGACCAGCACAATGCAGCCTCCACAGCACGTCAGTTCCTGTGACGAAAGAGGCTTCTCCATATCATACATATTTGCATTAGAATTTCGAAATAGTTTCAGCCTGGGTATTTCAACAAAACACTCTGTCAATACGCTCACAGTCTAAGGAATATTCCCCCAAATATAATGTAAATCTTTTTCACATAGCATTCCAAGCAACCTGATTTTTTGTTGTGGCATAAGCCAATAATTTATGTACTGCTAGTGCATGTCAGTCAATGGTCATTAGGGCACTTGCATGAGAGAAATCAAGATGATTCTTATTTGTGACTTTTTCCCCAGGAGGATTCCTCAAGCATCCTGCAAAGATGACACATATTAGACCTGGACAGGATAATTACTGCATCAACTGGCATCACAGATAAGAACCATAATTATCAAGCAAAGGTACCAAACCAGAGGCAGAACAAAACCACAGGCATGCATAAAGCCGCTAAATCCTTCTCCAGAAACAGATTAAACAAAAAGTTGGGTCTAACATTTTCCCCTTGCACAAAGCCTGTTTAGGAAGAGATCTAGACCAGGCAGTGTTCCTATCCAGTCACATATTTTGGAAGCACAATAAATCACAGGGATAGCCACAGCAATATAAAAGTTAAAGAGCTTCCACTTCACTTATCTTTATAAATTAATCTAGATAAGAGGCCACATATATTTGTCTGCCCCAACCAAAAAAAAACAACAAAAATACTTTTATGGCAGGTGTCACCTGACAGGACTAATATTTTCTACTTTGTTCTGAATCATACAAGTAAGATCTTATTGAAAAAAAAATTGGAGGGGGAAGACATGATAATACCTTATCTTTTTGTATTAATTACCTTCCAAAAATGTACAGTTTCCCTGAAAAGTCACAGATAAAGTTATTTACCATTAATATCAATACACATCACAATTAGATACCTTCACATAAGAAACTAAATGTCATGATCACCACATTTCCTGATGTACTGATATAGTTCACCCCTTTTTTTTTTAAAGGGTGTTTGTACTCTTTATACCATCAGAGGCTTTCATATGCAGCATTTGAGTGCTTTGCAACTTCAGGGAAAGACATGCACAGAGGCTGAGATAAATATTTGTTTTCCTGATAACTTAGCAAAAGGCAATTTTATGCAAGGCAGCTTTAACATAATCTAAACCTTATGGACAGGGTGACATCTAAATAATGATATCTCTCCCCTTCTCACAGGGAAACTGTTTGTTCCATCATCCATTCAAGCACATCCAGAGCATTTGGGGACAGTACCTGGCTCATTTCTACTCACTGCATAACATTAAACCTCCTGCGACAACAAAAGCATGTGTCAGACACCCAAGAGCCATTGCAGCAAGAAGGCCAAGTACTCCTCAGCCACTGTAGGCAACACAAAGCTATTCCAAAGATACAGAAGAGGCATGGGAAATGGCTGACATTCATAGACAACATAAGCAACTAAAGGTTGGTTTTTTGGAGCTGAAAGTTCCAATTGCAACTCCTGAAATCCATATTTACTACCACACATGCTTCTGTTTCCACTCTACCTGCACAAACAGCTTTCAGGCTTTGCTAAGCCCTCAATTCTCCTTCCATCAAGGAGCAGTTCAAAAAGATATCTCCACACAGATTTTGAGCAACTGCTTCATCCAAGCTCACAGTTACCTAACAGAGAAGTATCTTCTACAGTAATATAGGCCATTGTTCTAGAAGTTGCTGCAATGCCCTGTTGCAAAGCTTAAATCACTGGCTCTGCTCCCTCATCCAAAACACAGGCATGAGCTTCAGTCAGATGTATGGCTGAGCAACAGGAAAGAACAGCATTCGCACTAGGAAGGGGTCCACAATACGATTTTCTGAGGAAAACTAGACTTCGATACAAAGTAAGATACACTGAATTGATAGAACAGCCAGAAAGAAGCACACAACATTTTCATTTCTACAGTCAGGTGATGTTAATTAGCTGCTCAGCACAACTTGGTGGTCACTGACTGGCTTAAAACCAAGCTAGTCTTCCTCTCTGCTCTCCCTCACCTCCTCCTCCTGCCAGAGGGTCTGTTTTCTGTTCTGCCCCATGCGGAGAGGCTGCAAGCACACCACAGAGCCAAATTTACTTACACACAAACCCTTCTTGCAGAAAAGGTGCAGTAATGTCCAAGGTCATCTCACCCTGCTAGCAGCAAACCACTGTGCATAGGTGTGCATATAGTGGAGGAGGAGAAGATCGTTCAATACCCCACAATTTACAGATATTCCTAATCATTAGAGTATTATGTGCATTAGCAAAAAGCATCTCCACAGGAGAGCGTATTCAAATAGGACTACAGTATTAGAGCTCTGGTTGTTGCAAGAAAAAAAAAAAAGACTGAATTGCACACTTTTGCTGACTCCTCTTTCTGAATCCGAGCAATACTTCCAGCACTACTATTTGACAAAGGTATCAGATATACACAGTTGTGTGACCCTTTTCACTGATAACAAATGCTTTACAAAACCTACAACACAGGAAAGCAGTTCCTCAGCCTTTGCATATTACCTTTTTAGGGCAGCCTTGCAGTTTTCCTGTAGAAGACAGGCACTATAGACTGAGCTAGTCTCAAGCAGGAAACCATGAAAAATATACCCCAAAACCCCTTCATAAGCCTCGGCATCCTTCTTCTTATTTCCATGGAAAGCTCCTCACCACAAGCCAGTAGATCACACATACTTTATAACTGATAAGCTAGAGCTTGTTTTCTCGTGTAGCCACACAATGAGTTACATTTCTCCCTGACTTCTCTTAATGGAGCCATGTGTTCCCTCTAAATTTATACACAGGGGCAGGAATACACATGGGGTACCTCTCCTACATCCAGGACTAAAAACCAGAATATGCTGAAGTGTACTACAACAACACAAAATATGCCTACGCCTCCAGGATCCCCCTATCCTTTTAATTATGCTGTCTAACCCTTCCTTCTGGAGCTTTTCTCAACAAGAAACCCACAGCCTCTTCCCAAGAACATTTGTCTGCCCCTTTCTCTTCCCCAGCTCTCAGAAAAAGAGAGTTCCTACGTACCCTTTCCTCCTCCAGCACCCAGGCAGCAAGCGGACAGAAACTTATGTCCCACTGCATTTCCCTTCAAAAAGCCAGAGCCAGCAAACCAATCCTACCTTTTTCGGCACAGGAGAATCAAAGAGCCCAAAGCAATGCCCAAGGAGCCATGCAAACATCGGTAGGGCTTTCTTCTCCTCATTTCTAGGTGCAGGGGCCACCTGGCCTGCCCACCTTGTCAGGGCCAGATGGGGAACACCTGCTCCATGGGGCAGAGGGGAAGGCTGGCTCTGTTTGCCTCTGTGGGCAGTGAGTCCAGAGAAGCTTCATTTGGTTTTCACAGCTTAGAAACAGCTGGAATATCAGTAACTTCACTAATTCTAATGAAACCCTGACAGATTTCTGCAGGTATTTCACTTAGAGAAAGCTAATGGCTTTGCTTTTTAAAATATATTTCTATTGAATATCTTCTGTGAAGTAGCAGCTTGAGGGGTTTTGTAGCTGTTCTTAAATGATCTATGAAAACTGCAGCTCTATGCGGTCTGGAATGCATTTTGTTCAAACAAATAGTATCTCACATTCTTTTTGCACACAAAAAAATGCCCTAATTGTGTCTTCTGCACCTAATAAAAACAGGAGGGTTAGTCTGTAACATTTCCATGTGCCAGGAATTGCTGAAAAGTCTTCTTTTACTGATGCTGACCTTTCACTGCTCCTGAAAAGTCAAAGATTGGCTTACAGTTTATGAATCTTGAGATACCAGAAAGGAATCGACTGAACAATTCTTCGGTACCAAAACCTCATGTGCTAGCACCGGCACAAGTTAATCCCAACCAAGATTAATCTTCTAAAATAGATGGCCTGAGCTAGATTTAACTGGACCTGTACATTAGAGTTTCAGCTGAATTATGAGTTTTTAGTCTCTCTCTTTACCCAAAGCAAGGCACTTAGGGGGTCACTATTAATTTTGCACCTCTCAACAAAAAACAAAATCTGAAGCAGCAAAAGACTAACAGGCCTATGTCTAATAATGGCATAATGCTGTTATGTACTTTTTCTAGTTCTTCTTGATTTACAAATACACAATCCTTATGCAGCCTGGTCCAGTCAGCAGCCCTGGCCTGCTTCCTCTCCCCCAGAGGAGCAGGGAAGCAGCTTGCTCGCTGAGCTCAGCCTGGACGGTGCCTCCTCCCGTTTTCGCACCCACGGTGTTGGCCACGGGGATGGATGCGGCTTCTGCCGTGGGTGGGGAGCCTTCGCCCCTCACCACGAGCTGCGAGCACTGCCCCATCTGCAACCCAGCGGCGCAAACCGGCTCTCTGCGTCGGGCAACAGCCCTTTGCCCACGCTCAGCGGCGAGGGCAAAACCCAAATCTGCCCCACAGAGCCCACAAAATTGGACCGCCCTACAGATAGGAAACGGACACATTCCTTATCTAGGTGCCGGATTTCTTTTCATTAGATAACATATGTTTAGGATTGTTGGGAAATGTTGCTTCTTCACTTTCCTGCGAGAAGCCTAGTTACCATCTGTGCATCGAAGTTATGTCATTGCCAGCAGCTGAAAAAGTGTGGGTGCCAGTGTGTGAATACCAAATAATAAAGGAATCCCCAGGAGACGTCTGATTCAATTTCCTCTGTAGTACAAGACAAACACGAAAATTCATTGTCTTGATTAGCTTCAGTGCAGGGAAACATCTTTCACAGCTGATTGTAAATCATCTGAATGATCTCATTTAGCTTTTAACCTTCTCTTTTTCATCCCTGCACAGATTATTCCAGCCCAAACGTTCATTTACTTAAACAGCCTAAGACATGCATATGTTGTCTCTAGTCAGAACGAGAAGCCTCTGAAGTGCACAAACAAGACCAAGAACATTATAAACATCCTTCAGAGTTTCTTAGTACAAACATATACTGCAGATCTTATTCCTAGAAATAAGAAAACTACCAGCAGCACCACAATCACAGAGAAAATAAAACTGCTAGTGTTAAAACCAGGGAACGGGGGAATAGTTTAAAAACTGGAGACTGCACCCTGTGTTTTAAATCACCTTCCTAAGGACCTCCACAGTGACATGAAAGCTAGCAACGTGCTAAAGCACGGCGCCAGTGTAGGTCACAGAAAGAGGGGATGAGTGTTGTGATCTAATAAGACACTGGCAGCATGCTCACACAGCTGCATTATTGTTACAGTCACTGCATCTGGTTTATCTGAGCCGACTCCTTTAACCTTCCATTGTTTCATCTGTGATTTTTCTGTTAACAGTTACCGAAGGAATTCTTCAAATCACAAGAACTGTTACGACCAAGAGAGAAATCACTCTCTAACATGTCTTTGCAGAATTTTATTAATGCATACGACGATGGAAATTTCTGATCTCCTTTCAAAAGGCATATGGGAGATTAAATCACAAACAGAGCATCATATCTCAATCTGGTTTCTGTCAGTATTCTTCCTCATAGGTCAGAAAATTTAAAATCAAAGCTGTTACACGCAAAATCTCACAAGATATAGTCCTACCTCAGATACTCTTTAGCCTTAATCGTATTTTAGAAACTTCAGTTAGCGATAAATATTATAGAATCTTCATGAAATAACTAAACATCATCTTCTCAAAGGTGCAAAATGTCAAAAAATTGGGATGTACTTTTTCCCACCATATCTTCCTAATATAAATAGGAGACAACAAAAATCAGCAGGAATATTTTGTTTGTGTGTTTTTCATTCACACACATGTCCACAAGACCTTAGAAGTATTGTGAAAATTAATGCCTGCCTTCAAATAGAATTTAGAGACACAAAGATTCTGGAAATCTCACTTCAATTCTTCAAATTCATATCTAATCTAAACTAGATACCTAGGTTTTCTCCATAGTCTGCAGGGAGAGATGGGCATGTTCAACGAGCTATTCAATTTATATATTCTAAGACCTCTCAGGATGCAATGTAGAGCCTGTAGAGATATTTTCATGAATGATGACAGCCCAAATGTTTGGTTTAAGTCAGATAGCTGACTCCTAGAAAACTAACCTACAAAAATCCTACTTAAACTCTGTTAGATTTTCCATACTACCTACCTAGAGAGCAGAAATAATTAACAATCAGTCATTATCACCAATACATTGTCAGTGTGTCACCAAAGAAGGGCAGTTTAACAGCTGTCTGGCATGCAGGCATCATCCTGACACATCCATTACAACTGCACAGTGGCCATTACACTTCCTCCTCCAGATGAGGATGAGTTTTCTGATAACTTTAATTGCATTAAAAATAATGAACATGTAACAACAGAAGAGCATATTAATCAGTTTTTAATCATGTTTTGTATGTATGTTCTTACGAATGCATCGAGTACCTATCACTGTCCACAGCTTCCAGTGAGAAGACGACGAACATTTCTCCATGAAACCAGGGGAGAATAGAACAAACCTTCCAATACTGATTTCAGCAGGGACTGGGAAGGACAGAAAGGCAAAGCAGCGCTCAGTCTTCTTCAAAACAAACTTAATTTCATACACATTTTGTCTTTTTCCAGTTATTTTATTATCAAATCAGTAATACAGAATACCAACAGTGTTGAGACAGCCTGAGGAAACATCTCTAGACATCCACCAACCACTGTAAATGTCAATGCCAGATACACATCTGGTCAGCCTGCATCAAAGGACAAGTCTGGATGGAATTGAGTGGAGGCTGCCACCTCTTGGTGAATTGAATAGCACAAAAATTGGCTTATCTGCTGGAAAATGACATGCCATATGTATTGAGTTGACATTCATTCACTTGAAAGTACGCAGTCAGTAACAGGTCCTTTATGTCATACCAGATGTATGTTTCAATGTACGCCAGTGTCAAAAAAAAAAAAAAGTACCTAAAATGATACAGAGTCTTCCACAAAGGACAAGATTACAGAATTTCCAAAAGAAATGAGCTTCGTGAGTTTCCATTCAGAAATATAGCTAGCCTGTCAAACAGCAACACCAGTGGAGGTGATGTCTTATATTCTAAACAGATGACACACGGTGAATAACATTAAATCACCCCCCATAAATTTTGTATACGTAGGTGTCAAATAGATCAGATAAAGGGAACATTTCAGACTTAACCAATTTCTAATGTGAAGTCATTGGCAAATTCCCATTCATTTTTGCTCTACTACTAACATTTAATAGATTACAAGTTAAAATGACTTTTATATAGCACATACTGATACATGTTAACACTTCCCCGCCCAACTGAAGTGTAAGACTGCTTCATAAAAAAGTCACCAAATTTTATTTATTTTTTTCTAGTTCAATGCCAAAATTTGAGTCCTCCAGCTTTTTATCTTCCTTGGCAATAGCAGCACTGCCAGAGGTGCTGCTGTTGCTGTTTCTATCAAAGACTTTTATAGTTAATTAAATCTAATGATGACTCTGCAAGGTCTCAATAAATATCAGCATGCATTTGAAATAACATTTGTCTTGTATTTTACACATATTACCTTGATCCAGTTTGTCCTTACGGTTTACATAGGACAGCAACCTGACAGTGATATTTTCCATGTATTTTTTTCTTCAGGTAGAATCCTATGAGATAAATACAAAGTCAGTGCATTCAAATGCGATTTAACTTTGTTTCTGTGCTTTTCTGCTTGATGAAGAACTGACACATTTACTCCTCTGACCCATACTAAGAAGATCAAATTAAAATGAGAAGACGAAATTAAAATCAAACTTCTATTTTAGTGGGAAGCAAGTGCACAATGCATTTATTAGTATGTATATACAACTACCACAATGATGTTACTTTTACTGACATTCTGTATTTTATCTTAAGAAGCCTGAGACATGAGTACCTTCTCCTGACCAGACAAAACCCATCCCAAGAAACATCAAGGAGGCCAGTCTGCCCATCTGCACTATGTGCCCTGGTTTTGGGCTGTTAGAGAAGGAGGGAGGAACAAGTCTTGGTCCAGTTCGGGGACGAGAAAGAGATGAGGTACTTCAAGATTTTGAACCAACACCCACTGAAATTAATGAGAGCCTCTCAAAACATGGTCCCACAGGTTCTCTTCAGAAGAGCCATGGTGAAGAGGATGCTCAGTCCTGGTTTGTCTTTAATTCCCTTTCAGGTAACCCTAAAGGCCCAGTCCCTGAAGACGTCAGTGCAGCTGGGGATTTGGGTCAGGACAGAAACACTGGGTGGATAAACACTCAGAGAAGTGTTTGTACTACACAGCACAATATTCGTTGTTCTGCTGGGATCAGCACTGCTAAATGTTTCTGAAATGAAATTTTTAAAATTACCCATTATATCTGTTAAAGCCAGTTGTAATAATGAAAAACTTACGCCAGGCATCTGCTATGTTGACAGGTCTTTTTATAGGCCTACAGAATGTGTTAAAGAAAGTTTTATCAAAATAATTGCTTTGAAAAAGGCACACTTTGACATTGCTTGTTGGCTCCATGTTCACAGCTCTATATGTCACATTAGGCAGTATATCCCACTTCACTTTAGAATAAGTGCCACCAGATATTTCTGCAATAAAGAAAAATGTTTCAGTATCAAAGAAGTATTTAAGCCTTTAATGGGATGGATTACCAGCGCTATCTCAGAAGAGGTGTGCAGACAGATATAAATATTGTTGCTAAACTGACATTGAAGAATTACTCCCACTATAGGCATGTCCCACAGAATAGGAAATTAATTAATCTGCTCATAGTGCAAATAATTTTGCCTTTTACTATAGGCCTCATTTGAGCAGCACAGTAAGTTCTGGAGCTCATTTTTCACAGAAGGTCTGTGCAGTATGATTTAGCTTAACAATCTCTAACTTGCCAATGATTTTTTTTTCTATATCTTCTGCACAGCTTTCTGACTTCTAAACAAAATCTTCACTCAAAATTGCATTTAGAGTACAGAATCATATAAGAAACTTGAGCATCAACACGAAGAGTTTGATTTCGTAACAGCAAAGATATTCCTGGGAGAATAAAACCATTCTTGTAGTCTTTTAAATTCTGCTTTCTGGACTTTTGAGTATGAATTACTTCTACATACTGAATATCTCCCCAGTAGGCATTTTCATATTATTTCTAGATGACTTGGTCTGGCCTACTACATGCAGCTTACTCCAGTTCAAGAAACACAGTCTAGGCATAATATGCTCTTCCCCATAACTGGCCTCTGACCATGACCTGTATCGCGACTCCATACTCCCATGCACCTACCAGAGCACACAGCATTACCACATACCAGACTCGGAGTTGTCCAAACACACAGTGAAAAAGATGACACATAGTATAAAAACTAAGTTGAGATCAAGCCAGATAGTCTTTTGCCTAGCAGCTCTCCTCCATCATATTTGTGACTTGCTCTCTGGGTGCTAAATAAACCTTTTCCGTCCTGTTCTACAAACTTCTAACAGGGCTGACATACTTCTCGTAAAAAGCTTGAATACATTTTCTCCCACACAGGTAGGCTACAACTACTTTGTAAGTCTATTTTCTAAACAGTTTGATATATTAGGGAGAATTTTAAATAGTGGCAACCAGAGCATGTATATAGTTTTAGTCCAGTCATTTTCTTCAAAAACTTGCTCCAATGCACGGACTTGTTCCATCTGGAACCTGCTGATTTGAGTTTGGGAGGAACGGATTGCTTCTGAGGGGTCAGTAGATTCCTGGGTGGAAATGAGGTTGTTCAGGGATTTGGCAGGAGGAACTGCCTTTATCTTCGGAGCAAAATGAGTTTTCAGTGTAGAGATATGAGAAGTAAATGTATCATTCATATCTGAACAGGTGTTTAAAATCTTCTCCTTCGAGCAATGTAGTAAGGTAGCTATGTCATTATGTCAGGCTATGCTCCCACAGCAGAATCACGTCTACAGACAGTAACTCTGAAATATCGCTATCTCTGCTTTAAAATAATCTAGCACAGAGTCAGAGCAGGAGCTATGGATGTTGTCACCAACAATTTGTGGTGTCTAGGTGGGTGAGGCAAAGATAATCCACATGGCAGTGATAACACAATATGGAACTTAAGCTTAATTCCTTAGAAAAGCTGCAGCTATCTACTATAAAAGTATTTTTAAAAATCTGATTTTAGGTGCTTCTTGGAAACGTGTTTGAGCTATTGCCCACATCATTTATAATTAATTCGACAGAGAATCATCCTTGTTCATATGCTGCATTCTGAATACTTGAACATTCTGAATATTTTTTGTTGGATATTTCAAGGTTACTTTTCTCATAAAATTTGCACTGAATTCTGACTAGACAAAGGCATCTAAATCAGTCCAAAGTCATAGTACAGTGGCTTTCTATATGTATGTAAAATAGATAACTTGAATAGGCAGTAACAGTGCCTCAAGTATCAAGATAACCACACGACTTACTACCACTTCTCTGCCCATTTTAGCCACTTCTCAGCAATTGTTAATATCAGCTCCTCTTGTGCTTTGATTAGCTATAAGCTGCCTGGACTAACAATAGCAGAGAGGATATCAATTTAGCACTCAAGATGTGTGCTGTAGTTTGACCCAAATATATCCTATTGTTGCAGGACTGCTTGGTGAAATCTTCTGGCTCCTGTTACTCAGGAATTAAACTTGCTGGAAATGTTCTGATGAAGGCTTGTCAGAAAATGTCAATGTGTGGAACACAAACTGTTTTATTAAAAATATCTCAGGCTTGACAAACTTTCAACAAACGCTGACTGAGTGCTGTAGGACCTGGCACCCAGTGGAACCAACAGCCCTCGACAGTCCAGGTGCGCGTGTCCCCAGGATCTTCCCAAAGTCAGGAGCACAGCTCTTTCAAGATCAACACTTTCAGGGTGGATATTTTGATGAATAACCCAGGACTCCAGCTCTGGAGCTGGGAGTCTAAATTCCCTACCTCTAGCCAAAAACACAAACCCTGGAATTTTAGATGGCAGCTCAGTGAATTCTGCACTTTTTTTACTGGCCAACACGAATTAGACAAGGGGTTTAAGTTCACAGAATAGCTCCAAGGTATAGCAAGGATATTTAGTTTTGACAATATATGAATTTTTAAAAAAATTACTTGGAAAACTTCAAAAACAAAATGGTTTTGGTCCAGTTCTTTACTGAAAAAAATTCCTATCATCATATACTTACAGAGGGTGAGGACCCAGCTTTAACCAGTGACTTTGCTTGTAAACAGCTAATCCACACCTGCATACCTGTTTATGAGCACCTGATCTGCAGAAAAGCTTACAGTTATGCCTATTTCTCTGAATCTGGAGACAAAAGCTTGAAAGATAGATGCTTCCATTGGACAGAGAAAAAGACTATCCCTTTGTTCTGAAAAATGTTGAGGATATTCTTGTTAGCAGATGGAATAAGGGTGCCTTTACTCTTCACAGCATGGGTGTGGAATGGAAACATTGATGGTTCCCTTATGATTTCGTTGACCTTTCTGTTAGCAAGTGAACTCTTTAGATGGAGATACTCTTCAGTGACTAAAAGATGATTAAACTCCCTTGCAAGCCAACTGAAAAATTAAAGTAGAAGGCACCTGCAGCAGCTTTCCTGCCTTAGAAAAGCACAAGACACTAGAATAAGTTAAGGATATCAATGTGCTGAAAATATTACTTCAGTCAGCTTCACGTGAGGAAGTCAAATCAGAATTACTATAATGATCCAGCCAGCACTGACCTGTTCAAAATGTGGGTTTAAAATGTTACTCTGGGATTTGAAATCTGGTAGTACCTACCTCTAACACAGACTTTTTCACCATCTTAAGCAAGCTGGTTAGTACATCAGTCTATCATGTGCCAAAATGAAAGCAGACTTCCAGAGGTCACAGGAGCTCAGGAAAATTTCTGCCAAGAAGTGCAGAGTGCCCAGGAGACGTATTAAATCGGCTTCTGAGTATTCTGTAAATATGGTGGGCTTTTAATGAAAGCTGTCCTCACAACATGCAATACTTAAGCAGTCCTACAGCCAGTTCTTGTAGTTTTCATCATTTCTATGTTTCAAAATAAGTTATCAAACTCAAAGATATTAAAATAGTGGGAAGAAAAATCAGGATTAGAGGAGAAACATGACAGATGTAACAATCAAAACAGGTTACATGCACAAAACATTTATTTTTTTCCCCAGTCTCACTCAGAATCACTGCAGAATTACAATGTGTTATTTGATGAATAAAAATGAAGTCTATATTCTGTAGTTTAGCCCTATTAGGAATAGCACTAGAACTGCCGTCAACAGCTTAAATATACAAATTGTTCGCATAAAAATTGTAGCTCAAAAATAATTGTATTCCACTCCCTCTAAAAGATCACAGCAAACACATGAGCTTTGCTTCAGAAAACCCAACGCAACAGAAGTCTCCAGCTCACCCTCCACCAGGACTAGCTGTGCCCCCTCATTAATATCCAAATGATCTCATATTACGCCCTCAGGCTCCAGTCTCTCCAAGCCGCCTTTTGGCAGAAGCCCTGCCCCTGTAACACCTCTCTGAGACCCTTCCCTCAGGCACCGCTCTGGTACCTGACTGCAGTCGCCTTTTGCTGCGAGCTTGTCAAACAGGGAAGAGAAAATCATATCAGCGTTACCAGATGGGAAATAGCGGTGGGGTCAGGACACAGCCTCTCTGCAGTCTTCTACACTGGCTGTCACTGTGGGAAGGTAGCTGCTACATCCTGAGTCCCCGCAGGCCAAATGCCTCCAGGAAATACTATTATAGATGCTTCACATTTAAATAAGCAACAGAATATATCATCGACTTTCATTCATACATGAGTTGTCTGTAATGTAGTTAAATGCTTCTAAGTCTGGACCACAGAGCTCTTCCCATTCCTCTGCATTCAACCATTTTTCTCCTGCACAGCCACAGCCTCTTTCATCCTCCATAACCTTTCTTTCTTGACTTTGCTTGTTACTTTACTTCTACTTTTTCTCTCTTTTGGCATCCTTACTTGTCACGGACATACAAGGAATCACTAGTATTTTCTGCTCTCAAATAAAGTCCCGTAAGTCCAGTTTCTCTCTTCTGTCCTTGTCCCTAGTATTACTACCATTTGGACTGCGCATGATTCCTCTAGGAAACAAACTGAAACCACATTTGTGGTTCCCCTTCATTTAAAAACTCCTTGAAAAGGGCATTAACCTCTACTATCCTCCTTTCAGATCCTTTCTGGAATACTTCAAGCAGACACACAACTCCGGTTGTGAAGAGCCACTTAATGTTACACAGGCATAAACCTTCTGTTTGATGAAAGCACAGCGAGTGTGTGTAAACAGTTCAATGCCACCGTAGAAATAATTTGTGCAACAACAATATCCTCTTCACCAGGATATTAAGTACAAGCTTATGCTTGGCAGATCTCCTTGTACTTTTACAGACTTTTTAAAAAACCTTTCAGGAGTTACTGTATGAAAAAATTGTTAAAAATGAATTCCAGTTCTCATTCTCCACACCGCACAGCATCAGGATCCTAATTAAATGGTTCAAGAGTGAGAATCTCAACACGAAAAGGTGTTAGCTCATTGCCACCTGCAAGTGACAGACACAATGAAAAATGTTAGAAGAAAAAGATTTTCTTAGGGGGCTCCTACTGGTAAAGTATACGTGTGCAACAAACTTCTTCTGAGATCTTTGCAGTGTTTAACAGTCACCCCCATGACCAGGCTGTTACGTGGTCACCTACCTGGCTAGCACAACTGCACTGAGCCCATCCAATTTAGATAGACTCTACGCATTCCTCCAAAAGCAGTAAGCCAAAAGAAGACTGTGAGCAATACCATCCTCATCTTAGAGAAGTTATACAGAGGTGGGAAAATCCGTGAATGCCAGCAGCATCCTGGAACTAGGACCAAGACCTCATCAAGAGGGTAGGACAGTAGCAGACACAAATTCTTCAAGAAATCCTGCCACAGCCAAGGATCTCAAATTTACTTTGCTGCAGGATTCTCCTTACTACCACATTTTTTTCCCAGAATGCCACAGCAGACAGAAAGCTCAGCTGTAACACCCCAGGGAGAGGCATCACCATACCTCTCTTCCATTGCACAGGGTACGGCCACTACTGTAACCACCTCACAGGTCTCGATAGCTTTGTCCAGGATGCCAAGGGCTGGATGCAGCTACTGCTTCCACCTTCCCACTTTACAGCACTAGTTAAATGAACACATGTGACAATTGCCTTACTGTTATTGCTTGTACAGAAAGGACTAATTAGGCTCCATAAAACTTCTCCTGTGGAAGACAGGACAGCCTGTGATATGGCACTGGTGAAAATATGACTAGAGATTAGATGAGACAGCAATCCACAGTTTGTTCAAAAAACGCTGGAAAGGATCCTCTTCTTCTCCCGAGAAGAAGCTGAAATAATAGTCTCCACTTCTGTCCACAACACAGAGCTCCAGAACAGACATTTCAGCAAACAAACTAAAGCTTGCACTTCGAAAAGTGTTTCATTGTTTTGAATACCTCTGTTTTTCATCACCCTGTTTGGGAAGACTGGAGCTAGTTTTCTGCTTGACATTTGCCGCTTTGATTTGCTCAGCCCTAAGAATTATGGACCTCCTTGGCAAGCACACAGGATCTCCTGTGACCGCCAGGATGTCCACGGAGGGGAGTCACTCTGTGAAGGCAAGTGCTCATTCTGCTATAGGGTGTTCAGGATTTTTTTCTGGAATGCTGCCCAGTGATTTCTGACAAGCCGGTTATGTTGCAAGCCTGCTAATGTGTTGTAACGCAATTAAAAATGAGGGGGTTTTGCATCAGTTTCTACCAATTTAGAAACACTGAGCCCTGTCGTTTCTTTTGCCCCCAAGGGAAGAGCTTCATGAAGTCTACAGATTGCAGTACTCAGATGGTAAATTTTCCCTTTTATTTGGGCAAATAGCCAGGAAACGAAGACTTTCTTATCCAGAAGAACTAATGGCTGCCTCTGTCACCTTTTCCCTTCAATTATTTAGACTTCCCCCACACTTCAGCTGGCTTCCTGCTGGCAGCAACACTGTGGACTGTGTCTATTAATCATTAACTGTCATTGTGCTTTAAAAGAAGTGAAAAGACTGCTAAAGAACAAAAATAGATTTTTTTCCTGACAAATAAGTGACAGCTATGTGCTACCTTGATTTACTGTGTCTTCAGATATGTTTTCCTTTTTTTCCAAGGAATAATTAATATTTTAGACAAGCAGTGCAACCTGGCTGTTCCCAGTAAGTCCATGTTCCAGGGCTCCCTTTTTCCTGTCATATGAAGGTTTGGTAGCCTCTGTTAAAGCTTAAGAGTCCTTCTCTGCCACCTCCACCAGATGAATATCAGGAGAACAGTATTATGTTGTCCATGTAGCACTGGAGACAGCCTATTAAATCAATGGCAAGCCATCACCTCCAGTGGCAAACCTGACCCGCTCCACTACTCCCCAGGAACCCTCCCAGCAGTACACACTCTCAGACAGACCTCTTGTAGATCACAGCCAGGATCTTCCTCTGCAAGTCCTCCCATGTGGCCCTCTCTTTGAGGAGTCCACAAGGAGGTTCCGGGTCCAGAACTTCTTCCCCTGAATGCTTGGACTTCCCACAACATGTTTTCCTAGCAGGTCTTCCTCTTCCTCAGCCATGTGCTTCTCTGGAAACCGCTGGCACAGCTGAATGCTTGGCTGTACCGAGACGGACACTGCAGAACACAAGTGCTTCCCAAGAAAATAAGAAAACACCACAGCTTCCACTTCAGTATATACTCTAAATTTTGGTTCTTAGAGACTGAAATGCCATTATCAGCAGAAAACCACGTAAAACTGCTTCTATTCACTGCACACTGTTTTGCCCTTAGAATAAACTATTGTCACATGCTTGACCCAGTCACTCCAATAAATAATTCATGGTATGTCTCACTCTGATGCTTTCCTGCAGGGTCCAAGAAAAGAGGATTTCAGAGAAAGAACATGTCCTACAAAGAACTGGCCATTTGAGTGAGCATAACGAAAATCCTCCTCGAGTTGGAGCACATCCTGCCAGGGCCAGAAGTCAGCCCCAGCTGATGGAAGTGAGGCAGAGCAAAGGACTCAGAAAAGCTGAATCTACACGGCCGAAATGCTTTGAAGCCAATTAAAAGTTGGTTGGTTTGGAACTAAGGAACATGCTCTCCCTTCTCTCATTAGGAATTAAATATACAGACTATGCTGCATATTCATATGCTTTCTCTGCATTTTATTCTACTATGGACACCCTGTTACAGAATGTAAGAACAGAAAGTTTTGTGAAAAACTTTCCAGGGAAAAACACTTGCTATTGATAAGGCTAAACATTGACTTTATTCGCTACCATATATTCATATATTTATAATATTACACTATTATAATCATCATCACATAGTATCATAATAATATGTATTTTATTACTTGTTATTAAACATTACTAAATATTTGCCATAATATTTGTATTACCATAAGAAATGACCTGACCAATGTCAGGCACTCATGGCTTTAAATGCATTAGCAATAACTGGAATGCTAATCAGTTTGGATCGGCCCTGTGTGTGCATACAAGTGTGTATATGTGCTGGTGTATCATGTAGTCCTCCTCGCCTAGTATGTTTGTCACAGCTGTAAGCAGACAATGCCCATGGCTGGGCTGATTTGAAGCATCTTACTGAAGTTTCATTGCAAGTATTTTATTTTTAAGAACAGTGGAACAGGGGAAACTAAAAGTAAGTCAAACGTGCTGACTGTAAAGGAGACAATACATTGGACACATTTTCCATCAAAAACTGAGCAACTGGAGCAGCAGATTAAACTATTTCCTGGCATCCTTATTTCTGATCTTTCAATTGCACAGGAATTCAAATGGTGCAATTTAAATAATCAGTAATAACGCACAAGAACACCATTTCTTTTCTGAGTACTGAAAAATTACAAATCCTGAGGTCTGTCTTTCTACAGATGAGGGATATTTTCTGTCGCCTGTTTTCTGGAAATTATCAACAGAAAAAGACTCTGGTCTGTGCTACGTATTAGCTAGGTCTACTTTAGCTAATGTAGACCACTCTGCAGAGTAAAGCTGTTGATGCAGAGGTTTTGACACCAAGAGCACACACAATTTAGGTTTTCGTATTTTACTTCAGATTATTTCCAGTCTGGCCCCATGGGCTGAATGCCACAGCTTGTCTTCCAGTTTAGGATCACCTGAAAAGAATCCAGTTCGTGCACTCCAAGACTACTGTATGATGCCAGCCAAAACCCAGTAAGTGGGGACAACCGGGAGAGACATGTCAAAAGTGCACTTCAACCCAAACTGAATACAGATGCACTTCCCTGTACCTTAGTGGTGCCTGTCCTGCTGCTGTCATTTCTGCGTTTCAAAATTAATCTGCACCACAGAAGAGAAAACAATTCTGTTCTTCAGCATCCACTACTTTGTTACCTATAACATGAATGTTTATTTGCAGGGAAAGCAGAGCAGACAAGACCAAAAAATATTAATGAAGGCATCCATTAAGACATTAATTAAATTATAGGATAGGTATGCTAGTAAATTAATTCACACTTAAGAAAACTACAGTTAAACTAATCCTATTTTCCTGGAATACACATAGAATTAAAGTTTTACAACTCAAAGTATCTCCATTGACCATTTTAGTGCCTCCTGAAAATGCAGCAAGACTCTGAAATGTAGTAGCTGTAAGTTGCCACCTATTTCTATACTGTTACAACATGTCACAAGAGCCCTTGTGTACAGAATTAAACAGCTTTATGCATTTCACTGGGATACCTAAGTTTGTGAGTAGTAAGTCTGTCAGATTAAAGTTAGTGAGACTTTACCGCTGTCAGACATTTTCAGTGCTGTTTCCTCTGAAGTCATGGTATCATCACACTCCAAAGGCACAGCCAGTTATTTGCTCAACAGATTATTTGGCAGCGAGCTTTTATCTTCCGAACAGCTCAGCTGCCCGTCTCCTCTGGAGAGCAGCAAGCAACCTCTGTGACACCCTTAATACAAGGAGTGAAACTTTAATTCGTTCCTAAATACAGGCCACCCCTATGTGCGGAAGCCTCTGTGCTGCTGGCTTCCCGAAATCCTGCCAAACCGTGAGCACGTTACTGGCCAAGCAGCTCCGCAGAGGTGGACAGACCCAGCAATGCAAACAGCTTCAGCACCTGGCTTGGGGTCACGACGTTTCACACATGAAGGCTGTGTCTTCAAAGAAAAATGTTCAATCTGAAAAGCTGGTCTCGGTGTTACACCTGACAACAAAAATAGAAAAAGGAACACTTATTACAAACACGCTGTCCCAGGAAGCAGTGTCATGAAAAATTCACTGCTTGCATAAAAGACACTGCTCCTCGAGGGAACCATGAAGTGGAAATGGCCAAGGAGGTGCCATGGTAACTTGTAACACCTATCTGCTCTCACTGATTCAAAACCATGGGACGAATTTCGTACAGGATCTGGATCAAAATGCTGTTTTCCAGGTGAAGAGCCAAAAGACATCTTACACACTTGCATTGCAAAAGTACCAAAAGCAATCATCTCAAGAGCAGTAGATTTAAGTCCACTGTCCTGGCCAAAATCTGACTTGGTGAACTAGATAGTTTTGACTTTTTTAATTAATTTTTTTCCTTTTTAAGGGTCACAACCACTGAAACTTGTAAGGACATCCAGTAGTACCTGGAAGGTCTTATGCCTATATTTTCCTCATGATCTCTAATGATTCCAGCATCCCTATGAGGTGAGCAGACACTACAGCTTGTACCTAGCTCCCTCACAGCTTATAAATGAGGAAATTACTTATATAAACTTAGTGCTAAAGCTAGTCAGTCCTCAGCCACAGCTTTCACTCCCTAGCTCCTGAATATCCATGGTAAGAATTACTTTCTGCGGAAAGAGGCTCTCAGAAGCCATAAGGCTGAGTGACCTAGATTAGCAACTACGGGATTAAGGATTCAGCAGCAGCCAAAGAAGGATTGTGGTCACCTGGAGTTATACCCTTAAATTTTTCAGTAGATCTAGTCCTAATTGACTTGCTTAGTCACTGCACAGGAAACTTTGGCAGGCCTGGGAGTTAAACCCAAGTCTCCTGACACCCTGACCATGCCTCATTCAGTAGACAATTCTCTCAGTGAGTTGAAGAGAATATATAACGCATATTTGGGCCTGAGAAAACCTAAAAGGAAATCCATTTTACTTAGGTACATGTTATTGCACACCATAACACAGTTTTCAACACCTCGTAACAAACTGAAGCCTGCATACTTCGTACAACACTACAAAGCCACAAAGTCACTGTCGCATCAGAATTTGCGGGGTGAACGTGCTCAATGACTGCTCGAAGCAGATCAGACCACCCCTAACAGCAGGTAGCAACAACAGCCAGTAGTCCTAGCCCACCTGGGGATTCCTGTACAGAACCGTCTTCCTGACTCAGACTTCGCAATTTGTTTGACTGTGTGTGCACAAGCAAGACGCAGACTAGCACGGAGCAGAGGGCTTCATCCCAGCTCCAGCTGTGCTCTGACTCCGACTGAAATCAAACGCAGCACTCACGTCCGCGGAGGAAGGCATTTTTCCTCAGCTCGCGTGCTTTCTATGTGCTTTCGTGAACAAATTAATTTGGAGCGGAGTGATAAAACGCTCTCTGTTGCTTTCATTCTTTTTTTTAACAGAAAAAGAGTATAGGTGAACTTGAGTTTCAGTTACTTCAACTGAGACTCAAAAATTTGGGGTTCAGTTCCCCAAACACGCCTGAACTGTCACTTCGCATCTCCAGGCCTCACTTCTGTCAGTAGAAGAGGGCCACAAAAAAGCCAGTAAAGCAAGGCCATGCACTCCCCGTGGGAGAACAGCTCTGTTTCTGAACAGGAGGGAATTTATTATTCTTAGGTTCTTTGTGGGGAGTCGGACACCTTCAAGCAAAGCTTTTACTTAGAGAGTCGTTTTTATAAAAGATTTAAAACTGTCCAGCTGGTTTCAGCTGGCATCCAGACAAACAAGAGGGAACAGTGGAAAACCTTGGAAAACCAGCCGCCGACTCTTATACGCAGGAAAACTATAAAAGGAGTGACTGCACCCACCAGGCACCTCAGCCAACAAGAAATGTTAAATCACCCGTTCGGCACGCTCACCTGCTCGCAGAACACTTGGCAGAAAGCACCAGAGGCTGGTGCCTGGAGCAAGCAGCCGGCAAGCGTCGGGGCACTTGCCCCTCTCTCTGGTGCCCACTGCTGCTTCCATCTAGCCCAAACATGCAGATTTTCTTCAGGAGAAAAACTATGCGCAAGAGCAGCCGAGACACGATCTCACCCTGACAGAGACCTTCAATACGACTCTGCAGCTGGGAGCTCTGGAACATTTTTGGATCTGCTGGTTTATACATACCTACATCGATGAAAGGCCAGACTCTGATGACATTCTTTACAATAAGCAATGCATAACTCATAAAAGGAACTTACTGAATTATTTAAATGGTTTATCAAATATGATTAACTGCCAAGAATAGATCTCAACTATTCTTGCTTCTATTAAAAAAAAAAATAATTTTACAGAAGCAATGACCCAAATGATGGATTTTGTTTGGGGATAAAGATTATATCAAGTTAAAATTCACCCTTGGTTGATGCTAGCTGTCTTCATGATTCTTCAGCGAATGTTTTTACATTCTGGCTGCCTAAGGGCCTTCGTAACACTTCAGAGCACAGTACTGTACAACTGTGGCACAGCAATGGTTGCAAAACATGTCTACGATGGCATTTGGTAATAAGGTACTCCATGCCCCATCAACTTAGAGAAATCAGCATTAGCAAGAGTAGACTAGAGACAGAAATCCACTGCCATCATTTCTGCAGCAGAACAACCAGATTCATGCAGAGAAACTCCTTTTTGCTCTCAGTGCTTGTCTCTGAGACGAAGTACTTTGCTCTGGATGTGGAGCAGGTGGAGAGCTTCCTTTTCCCCCAGCATAGCTAGAGTATCAGTTCAAGAGCCAGATGAAAAATGATGGCTTATACTAAGTAAGACTAAAAAAAGTGACAGCTGCTTTTTCAGAACCCCTGCAGGTAAAACAAAGCTTAGCAAGTCTGGGGTTTTTTCTTAGCACTAAGAAGACAAATTAATGTTGCTATTATAATCCGACTCCCCTGGGTCTTCGTATGTCTAAAATAAACTTGCCATTTCAATAAATCCCATAAAATCACATTAACAGTGGAGTGTAAATGGCTTCATTTTTTGTTAGCACAAACTCATCAGAGAGTAGTGATTTTATTTTCCATGCAATGTGCACAAACAAATAAATACACACACACGTATAATCCCATTGTTAAGCTTTATTCATCAGCAACCTTGCAGCATGAATATTTTGACTCATCTATTTAAAATTCACTTGCCACATGTGCAGCAGGTGTAGTTCACTTAGAAGAAGAAAACACTCATAAAACCCTGCACAGCAGATGGCCCTCTCTTAACTCTGCTGCAGACATGCACATACTCACTGGGCTGGGCCTCTCCCTAATTGCTGTTTCGAGTACGATTCCAAGATTACTTGCCACAACAGTCTATGCAAAAGCAGCGGCACAGAAACTTGGACAGACTTACAGAGAAACATCTCAGCCTTCTGTCCCTCCTCCTCCTCCTTTACTTTCTGGTTTGTATTGGGATGGCATCTCCTCAGAGGGAGGGTGATGTGTATCTGGTGTACTGCCATAAGCAAATTCTAGACCCAGAAGCCTTTAGGTCCACCTCAAATGTTCTCACCATACGAACTTTACCATGCTTGTCACCACTACCAGTCCAGATTTTTAAAGACCAAAGCTCCTTTTTACTGTCCTAGGAGAAGTAAGTGTCTGTCAGGGAGCAGCATGGGCAGGGGCCATCCCACTGTCCCCGGGGATGGGAAGGAGCAGAGCAGGCGGAGAGGAAAGGGAGGACTGAAGTCAGATGGGGAACTGGGGAAAAAGGGAGCTCAAAACAGCTATGCAAACTCATGATCCCTAGAAAGCAGAGGGACAGAAGAGCTAAGACTGAGTGGTTGGCCAAAGAGATGACAGCAAGGTGGAAAAAAAATGAGAGACACTGAGAAACTGCACAAAGATAGTGTAATGGGAGAGCAGGACCCGTAGCTAACAGAGGCAAAAAGTAGGTGGTGGGCAATGGAGTGAGACAGACACATCGGACAAGACTCTGGCAAAAGGACAAAAGGGCTGAGAAGGAAAGCTGAATGGGATAAAGCAGTGGAGAGTGAAGTAGGATTGAAGTCCCTAGGGAAGCAGACTAAGCATGTGGGAAGACCGTGATGGTGGGCTGAAGATGGAAATTACAGCTTAACTGAGTAAGTTAAGAACACATGGGAGCGTATTTTGCCTTTTTTGTTGTAACTATGCATAACCTTTAAGGATGATGCAGGACTGTAAAACAAAGCAGATTGATGATGTATTTTTAGCTGAGGTTAGGAAGTGCGGGAATAAGGCAAGGAATTACAGGAAAATAAAAGATTTATTTCACGGCTAAGAAAGTGAATGTTGCTCCAGAGGCAGAGGAAATTACATTCTACCCTGGCTTGCACCACAAATTCCCTAGGATGTTAATTAGGTCATTTAGTTTTTTTAGGGGTAGTCACTAATTGTAGGTTCTTCATTTTCTGGGCATCTGACTTGGAATTCCAAAGGTTAGAACACAAAAACACTGAACACTCTCAGCTACAACTGAAGCTGACAAAATTGTGTTTTGTATTCAGTATCTAATACCAGCTACTTTGAAAAAAACACAGTCCTTGGCATCTCAGAGAGGGCATCCAAAGTTAACAGATACTCTAGGTGTTAATTTTCCTGTGCTTCAGTGGAACAAGTACACTTCAATAATGAAACTTTGTCTGGCTTGGGTGTTACTCAGATTTTGGAAGTGCTCATATACTTACTGGCTTAGGAAATTATATGGAAGAGCTCAGGAGAAAAAGACTACTTCTGTCTTCTCACAGGGACTGAAGAGTGAGCCTCAAGTATGCCACCGAACACACACTGACCAACAGCTGAATACTGCTCACTGAGCAAACAACCCTCTTTTCGGCACTGAGCTACGTCAAGGGATGGTAAAGTAGAGTACTGGGTCAGTTAATAAAAGATTGCTAAAATGTATATGTGCAACATGGTAACATTTAAAGCTATAAGGCCAAATTTGAATGACTAACTTGGAAATCTTACTATTGTGTACTCCCTGTCTGAATTTAGCAATCCATAAGTTCTTGTGTGTCTTTTGAGTGTGTGTGTACATGAGCGTATGCACCTATCTTTGGTGAGCGTACATCTATGTATGTGGGCAAGAGAACACTAATTCTGCATGAGGAAACACGTTTCTTTAAGCTTCCAGTAGAAACTAAGACAAAAATAATTTCCATGCCTTCATCACGTTATTTTAGCTGCGAAGAACCTTTCAATCAAGTGTGACATGAGATGAAAATAAAGATGCGGTGTAGCCACTTATAACATTTTAGGAGAAAAGGCTGCGTTTGCCTTGCTAGGTTTCAAAGAAAACAGAAGATCTATGAACAAGCTCAAAAAGAAGAAAAAAACAAAACAAAACTAAACATGCAGACCTCTTCCATTTCCAGATCATTAGCATTCCAGGGGTTAAGGTAGATTCCTGGTGGCACACTGTTTTTAGGATAAAGTAGAATTCCTTGTGCCAACACCAGCTGGCAAATAAGACTGGGACTTGGAGGTGAGAATGAAGGACTGCTGTGCTTACCAAGGTACAAACCTAACCAGCTTGGAGGTATTATATTCCCTCTTTTCCTTGAAATACAAATCAATCTGTGTATTGTACAGGTGCATAATTACATTGCTTGGCAGCTCCTGAAAACCAGGGTTGTTCTTACGCTTCTGTATTTAGAAATCTCATTCCGGGTTGGAATCCCCGCCTTAGCACTTGTGATGTGGTTTGAAGACTTAACACATATTCCACTACTGTATATTCAAAAGCAAAATAGCAAAATGGAAAAAGAAAACTTTTTTATTATTAAATTGTGCAGAGAACATGGAGAAGTTACCAGAATTTCAGTATGGCTCATCCACAGGAAAAATGTATTCCTGGACTGAAAAACACAGAAACTGAAACTTGTCCTTGTTTTATGAGACCAAAGTTTAGCATCCACTTTTGGATGTAGTGATGCAGGTGTTTCAGAGAAAGTGTAAGAACATTCCGTGGGCCAGTGTGGGATAACCTGCCTCCCACAAATCTCCTCTTGATGTGACGCAGTGATTGACTAAAGTTGCAAAGTCTAAAGAATTGTAATGTGCTTTCCAAATTCCTACTACTTACGATGAGACAAGATTGCCATTTTTTGTAATTCATATCCATTTCCTACCTTGCTGTTAAGGATCGTGATGCGTGGTGAAGGCTGACCTACCAATGCTTTCAGGGTATGCCCCCGGATGACACCGTAAGGCTGTGAACCTAATGTGAACCACTACAGCATCATCTCTCAAACCTTGCAGTCAGCTCACAAACTCCACTGCTCCAAGTAGCTCCTCTGAAGAGCAGTAAAGCAAAATGACTATCACTCCGGACAGGTTCTCTGCTACAGCTTGTAACCGTGTTGTCAGCAAGACCGAAGGCTACCATCGAGTCTACCTATTGGCAAAGCCTGATATAGCAAACTATCCACGGCATGAATGAGATTAATCCCAAAAGCCTAGAGGTGTCAGAGCACAAGCAGTGAGGGGTAAAAAGAAAACAGGAAGAAACAAACATTTTTAGCACTCAAACCTGGGCAAAAAATGGAAGTCTACATCAAGAAGAGTTAACTGAGCCATGAAATGGCTGTAAGAGGTCCTCATAGGAACCCAGTACCCGTGCAAGATTTGCTAAGACATGTCTTATTTCTTGCAATCAGTTTCTTGACATAAATATAAACTCAGTAAGTCTAGGCAGCCTGTCATTCCTAATTTGCAAGGATAATAATAACAGGGCTTTTTTTAGTGAAGCATGAATTCTGTGAGCTCTCTAGTCTCGGCACATCTGCCCCTGCTCTCCTGCCAATTCAACCACCCCAGCAAAAGTAATACAGCACTGTCAAGAAAAAGGAGCAGAGAAGGAGCACAGAAAGTTTCTCCCCTCAGTTTCAGCAGCAGCAACCTGAAGCAGAGACAAGAACGAATAGATGGGATGTTCCAACAACAGGACCATGGCCACAGTTCCTGCGGTAAGCAGCTTGCTCAGCCTCAGCAGACTGGGGAGAATGACGCGCGGGGGACGCACCCAGCCCTCATTAAACAGGCAGAAACAGGCACAGAGTCACAGGGTCTCTTTCTTGCTTAAATTGTGATTTTATTGCCTCCTTTCTGTCTGTCGCTCTAGGCAACTGCCTGCTTCGCCTGCTCCTAAAACTGGGCCAGCTTGCTAGGGAGCTGCAAAAAACCACTCGGCTTTAAGTCAGTATTCCATCAGAAGATGTAACTCCAGGCAGGAGTCTTATAGCTTCTGCGTGAAAGGGGAGATTCTGGTCAATCTGCTGACCCTTAAACTTTGATTTTTGACCCGATCTTCAGACTTTGCCTTCCCAGCTCCTGCAAATAGCTGCTGTTTTGGAAAGAAAAGAATAGGAAGGCTGAATGTGCAACCCCTGGCAGAACCAGGCTCTAAACATCCGAGGAGAACTGATGGGATTTTAAGTACCTAGGTCATACCTCAGTGGCTGTATTTTAGTGCAGGGCAAAACACTTTACTTGAAAGATATAAAAAACGCCCTCAGCTATTACGACCTCATCACATACTTGGTATAGGATTTCCGAAAGTGCTAACTACAGGTTTGCCTTCACTTCAACAAGATTACTAAGCATGTCTCCACTGATTGCTGTGAGGCTGAAATTAGACCACTACCGAGTACTTTTTGCACACCCCACAGTATGTATTAAAGTATTAAAGCACGTATGAACAAGAACACAAATTTAGCTTGCAGACAGAATAGATTTGTTTCTCACGGTTACGTTTCTATCACAACACTGCCTATAGCGTATCAGTCAGGCTACTTCCCAAGCTCTTGAGACTATCTGAGTTGATCTATAATACTCATTTTTATACAAAACCCAATTCAGAATGATATGTCTCAGAGAGCTGTTTGTAAACTACAAATCCTTCTTCACGCTGGGTTTAAGCCAAACAACTTGGTGCGTTTAATATCGATCTCCATGGATTTGGATCAGGACTGCTGAGCTATACTTCACACCTCCAGTGTCTCACCATCTCCTGGGGGACCGCCCGAGAAGTAAAGCACTACTGTGTCTGAATCACAGCAGGATCCGGCCATCAGGAATAACTTGGGCTCATGTGTTCTACCAAGGGATGCATTCTGTAGCTTCATTTAAATGTACCTGAACATGAAGGAAATGAGGCCAGAATGATAACCAAGACACATTCAGATAAAAAGGAAAAAAGTTATCCTGAATGCACGTGATAGAAGATTCCCTGCTACTTTACTGGTTTATGGCTTTTCAGGATCAAGCTACTAGCCATGTTTATATGAAGTCACTTGCAGAATTACAGATCTGTCTGCATTCCTGCTCAGCACAAGGATACCTCCTGCATTAACTTTAATGACAGGCACTACAGACCTGCTCCAAGTACAGTAAAGTCAGTGTGAAAGTCTGGGGACCAGCCCTTGAGGCAATGCTCTGCAATCCTTTCTACAGGATGAGAATCTCTGCGCAGGCAGCTTCCACATAACTAGAATGATACTCAAATACAAGCACTGATTCTAAAATATCACTTCTAAAGTAGTACATTTTGCTAAATGCAAAATTTACAAAATCGGTTATTCAATAAGATATGGGATAATTTTGATGCACGTTTCATATTGAACACAGCAGTATCCTCTTTGTGATTTGTATTTGGGTTTATATGACATTCTTTGATATTATTTCTCTTTTTGTTGGATTAACAAAATTTTTTTTTTTTAATTTAAGAAGAGCTACCAACTAATCTCCAAACTGAGTGAACCTAGAGCACTTTCATACCGATAAAAGTCTCAGGTAAAGCAATAAATGAGTTTCTCTGTAGTCATTTCTTTATCCTCTCCATTTCAGCCTCATTCATTCCCAGCATTTTATGTTCACAGGAGCTGAATCTGAGGCTGTTGAGCCCCAAATGCAGACAGATGGAAGCCGGACAGCTGAAGAGATTACCACTCCGAGGCATCTGTCCACTTCAGCTTTTGCAGAGGTGGCAGCTACCGTGACAGGAAGCTGAGTCATGCATAAAGGCAATCCAGTTTACAGAGCAAAATAGTAATAGAGAGCAGCACAGGTTCTGAACTGCATAGTGGGAGCCTGCAAGCTGCACGGACTACCTGCTTCATATGCAATGCAAGAGCGGTAACACCCAGGCGACAAACAGACAGGGTGAACAGCTGGAAATGATAGCCCGGTCCCACTTCATTCAGCCTCGGTGCGTGAGACAACATACTCAGTTAAAAGCTGAAGCTGCTGTCAACGCTGTCAAAGACAAAAATCCAAAAGCATTCAAATGATGCAAACTCAAGCTTTCAACTTAGTAAAGACGACTGCCAAAAAGAGTCTTAAAAAAACACTGCATTATGGCTGGTATGGTAAAGGGGTAGATCCATGAGCCTCATCTTCCAAAGAAGCTGTCTGAGAAATTTATTGATGACAACACTAAGGCAGCAGCAGTGTGAAGTGAGAGTCTCTGCATCCTTACCAGGAGCTGCTTCCACAAGCAAACCCATATTTAAGAATTGCCTAGTACCTTATGCTGGAGCAGCACAGGAGATAGTCCAGCCGAGAGTTACTCCCAGCAAAGTACGTAAGACGTAATTCAGCTTACTCTATAAATCATTTCCTCTGTGCATTCATTAACTGTCTGCAGCCTCCAGAAGCTGTTTTTCAGCTCTGTATTACAGAAATAACCTGTTCATGACACAAGCCAGAAAAAGGCATGTCTAAGCACACTGGCTACACAAACGGTAAGTGAAGTGCAGACAGGACCAACAGTTTTGTAAGCAGTGACATATAGGAAGCCTCATTTCCTGCGGAATTGCATCTCCTGACTGTCAGATTTTTTAACCGAATTACACCAAAGCTTCAGGCTTGTCTTACACAGAGCATCAGAGAATCCACAGAGAAGAGAAATACAAATGTCTACCATGAAAGGCTTCAACTGAGATCTGCTTCTTACTGGACTACACTGAATCAGACGGGAATATAGATTTTGATGGAAAGAGGCCTTTTCCAGTGCTTAGGCATTCAGTTCCCAACACAGTGGCACAACCTCTCTGCCCAGTGTTGACATTTCAATATTAATGGTTAAAATGTACGCTGTGCATTTTGCCTCTTTGCAGATGAGCGCACTCTCCCTTGCCCAGCTACGCTCACAGAACTTACAGGAATGTTCTCTCTTCAAGAATTAATATCTCAAAATTTGCCCCCTCTGTTTCATTTGACGGAAATCGGCCCAAAAATGCATGAGGTGCAGAACTAGTGAAGCAACAGCAAGCAAGCAGCAACAAAACGACTCGCATGCGAACACACACGGGATGCAACTCTGCGTATGCCTCACTTAAGACACGGGGATTTAAAATAAAACCAAACCAGAAATCCGCCCAGCAGCACTGAAGGAACCCACCCGGCCGCCGCCGCAGCCGAGCCGCCGGCTCCC
>Ga0065711_1029812_pt1 | contig 34733 bp, 25 predicted proteins | sample Hoacrofraction12_FD_59098 | JGI IMG/M metagenome (GOLD analysis project Ga0065711, IMG submission 59098) | Hoatzin crop microbial communities from Cojedes, Venezuela - Epithelial fraction 12 v2 (version 2) | ecosystem: Host-associated > Birds > Digestive system > Esophagus > Crop | place... | reverse complement strand
GAAGTTCCGTCTGAACATGAGGAGGAACTTCTTCTCTCTGAGGGTGACGGAGCACTGGAACAGGCTGCCCAGGGAGGTTGTGGAGTCTCCTTCTCTGGAGATATTCAAGACCCGGCTGCACAAGGTCCTGTGCAGCCTGCTGTAGGTGACCCTGCTTCAGCGGGGGGGTTGGACTAGATGACCCACAGAGGTCCCTTCCAACCCCTACTATTCTGTGATTCTGTGATTCTGTGAAAAGGAGAGTTTAAAGCTAGCCTATGTGAGGTAGTAAAGAACACTACATGTGCAGTGGTTAAACCCTGCCTTTAAATACCTTCATTTTTGAAAGTGCTGAACATCTAAACTGACACAAAATAGGCCCAATTAGGAGTTCCATAAAATATTTCTCATGTCATGTAGAACATTTTCTGGACTAATAACAAAAAAACCTTCCAAGTGAAAAATTCAATCTATATTTGCTTTGCCAATCTGATTAAATGTATCTAAGAGCATAAAGTATGAGTCCATTAGACTCCAGAGAACAGGGAGGTAAATGCATCAAGTATTCATAATGCAAAAGTTTAACTGCAAGGTTTTGTCCACATAGATTCGAGATGTACTGCAGTAAATGGATACCATTTGTACACAGAAAAGTTTTAAAATCTCTATGTCGAGAATAAGAACAACTTATGTCACACAAAGGAAAGAAAGATAAATTAATAACAATATATATTTCTGTCTCTATTTTTGTAAGGGTGGGCTAAATAGCAGGGGACTGAGTATTCTGAAACTGAAAAGGCCCAGTGTCGCTATTTTTTAAGTTACAGCAATGAGTCCTCGATATCTAATGGAAATAAACATCAGGAAGGAGCTGTAAGGTCCATGGAGCTCCAAACTCTTGCCCCCACCACCTGTGACAGCACAGTGGTTGCTGCACATCTGTGGATTCCGGTAAGCTGTTGTAGAAATGAACGACTGCCCCTGTGGAAAAGAGCATGTTACACATACAGTCTGGGTTTCATTTTGTTTCTTTCTTCTTTTGCTCTTTTTCTCTTGCTCTTTTTCTCCCAGTGTAACTACTGATTTTCAAAACAATACAGTCTTTGAAAAACTTATCAGAGGATCACTGGATGGGTTAAATACAGACAGTTCTCAGATACTGGCATGAACTAGCCTGATTATTGATAATTCACGTAGTCTGAGTACTTGCAGCCCCTGGCAGCTTCAGGTGTAAGAGATGCACTATGGTTGCATGTATTATTTTTTTTCTTTGGAAAACTTGGGGATAAGTAAATCTTTTTTTCAATCGCAGGATGACTGTGTCATACTTGCCGACTGGACTGCAATATTACACAGTTCCCTTGACTTTGCTCTTAGCAGCCTCATTGAAGTCCCTACATGTGAGGAAGGGGACTTGCAACTGTGTTTGCTGGTAATCTTATGTTAGTTTTTCCCCACACAGTTTTTGTTAGATCGTTACTATGTTGGATTAGAAATAGAAATTGAGGGAATTACACAGGTGAGACTGGAGGAACACAGGACTGTCATTATTAATGCTGATGTACAGAAAGAGAAGAGCCCAGCATGGCCACCATTCCGAGGAAAACACATTTCTTGCGTTGGTTTCAAGCAGAGTCGTTAGAACACTCCTGTTTTAGACAGTCCGTGAAACAGCTGAAAGCAAAACACCACTGCAGTGAGGTTTCTTTGTTCATAAGACCTGTTGGCAGGTTCAAACTGACTGAAGGAACCGCAGGGAGGGGCTCCCTAATCAGGGTGCGACCCGTTCTGGACCCTGCGTCATGGAGGGGGCACTGACGCCAGCGCTAACACCAGGTGGCAGTGCGGGCACGTGCTTGCCAGCCTGCAACTGGTTCTCGACCAATTCCAACCGGTTTGTCTGAAGGTACTGTTTGATACACTTTTACCGTGAGCCTTTAGCTAAAAACGTGCATAGACTCATAGACATATACATACATATTTACATGTATGCAGAATTCCTTACATCTTCCTAGAACTGCTGCTTGCAGCTCTGTTTCCAACCTACAACCTCAGATTGTGGAACACTACACAAGTGAAATTTGCAAGGAGAAAGAGGTAAATTGTACCTTTTTTTGAGGTGACGTCATTCATGTTTTGGAAAGTACTCTCAGAACTTCCCACAGTGAGACCCCTGGTGTTCTTTAAAACCATTTGAGCAGAATGTTCATCACTACTCAAAACTAAGGCTTTGATATTGATAAAAAAGGCTTCAATTCACAATTCAATTCTGAAGTCACAGCTTTGCTTGAAGATTTTATGCCTTCATTATTCATGCACAATTAAGTAGCAATTAGCATGGCATAAATGCAATTTGTTTCATAAAGCTGGCATTAAGCAGTTAAATGTAATAATTAATAAACCTGCATGACTTATAAATCTTTTCCTTTCTAAATGAGACATACTGTTTTCCTCAACCACTTCAGAGAGAACTCTTAAGACTCCTGATCCTTTTGCACATGTATATGTTGCTATCACACATATATGTGCAGTTTTACATAGTAATACAAAATTATTATTACTTTGACTTTCTAAAATGATACAGCAATGAAAAGACACTGAGCTAAAAATGCAATGACATACTTTGATAGTGTGAAGAAGCTGCCCTTTAAAAGATCTGCAAAGGTGTGAAAACTGTGTAAAGGTCAAGACTGATTTTCACGTGATAATGTGATGTTTTCCCTTGCAGAATTTGCACCACTCAGAAGAAATTTTAAAATTATTTTAAAAAGAAAATCCTGACTGACCTTCTATTAAGAGTCTGTTCTTAATAAGCCAAGTCCTTGAAACCAAAAAAATGAAATTAAAATATTAAAATTTAAAGCAGTTAAAATTTTTAAACATATTTCAATTTTGATGTCAAAGTAGCTGTTCCCAAGAGGCAAAAAATGAGGCAAAGCAAGATTTTTTCCTTATTTTCCTCTTTATCAGAAGAAAAGGCTTTATTGTGAGCCCAGTAATAATTTCTCCAGACCACATACACGCACACTCACTGTGGTGAACCATTTTGTATTCAATCCACTCTAATTCTTCACCACTTTCTGACAATACTAGGGATTCATGCTATGTCCTGCTCCCAGAGATTATTGTTTACTTTCCTGATCTGTTTCCTCCTCAAACAGATACTTACTAAAAAGGCCCTGTGGTGTTCCTTTACCCTTACATATGACAATCTGAATTAATGACTTCGCCTTTCCTAATAAATACTGTGAATTTTCTTGTATCTACAGATATACAGAGATGGAGCAACAACATCATCTTTGTGTTTTATTCTGGTCTGTTTGAGTGCTGTGCCCCAGCAGCTCAAGAAAAGTTGCTCATTTGCAGAGGAATTGATGGCTGTCAGAAATGGCATCTGCATTGTTTTTGTACTATAATATTTCCAAATCAGGCACGTAGCTTTGCCTGTCACTGCAGAGCCTGTATTCCAGGACGTACAGTAGAGCAGATACACTACCACATTTATTATATCAACGAAATCCATAGATAACACATGAAAAAAACATGACTGGATTATCAAACCCTCTGTGAACTTTATTGCAATCTCTGATTTGGCTAAGACACTCAGAAGCAGGTACTTCACTCCTCGGCCTTGTGACATACCATTCCACCATTGTGTAACTGAATTGCTTTACTTGCAGTTCTTCATGCTTGTCCAATTTATTTTTCAGCTTTTCTTTTCTTGGAAGGCTGCACATGATGCCTCAAGGATTGCATTCAGTCCTCTTAATGAAATAGCAAAGAAAACACTTTCAGAAAAAAAAGGGGGAAAAAAAAATAAAAACAATGATTTGTTTACATGGTTATTACTAAATCTTGCATGTCTTGTGATCTTCTACAAGATGAAAAAAACAAGCCCTAGGTTGTGATATGGATTTGAGCTACAGTTGGTAGTGAACTGGAAAAATATAATGGATAGACTATTCCATGGGGCTCAGAGAGACTCCCAGCAAGATTCACTGTCTGTCTCACCGAAAGCCTGAAAGTACGTATAAAACGTTGAAGACTGACAGGCAGGATATTTGCTGTCACTGGCAGCAGGGAAGTGAAAACTGGTCTGAGGGAAAGGAAGGTTTAACTCAGAATGAGGCTAACAAATCCAGAGGGTAGACCGCAGGTTTTAAACTGGCCATAAGTATATTTTTTGGATGGTTTACACTGTGTAGCTCCACATGCTCAAAATAATGGGTCTAAAGATTGTCATATCTTCTGAAATTTGTATTCTAAACACAGGAAGTTCAAAAAAGAGATATATAAGTAGGCAGATGCTCAAAATGAACACCAATAAAAGATGGGCAAAAGAAGTGGGTTTTAAAAAAGGATCTGAAAGGCAGATTGATCCTTGATCCACAGAAAGTGAGAGATTATTTCAAACACTGGTGTATTATATAGTTATATACAGAACCCAACAGTCTGGGAATAGGGATGAGAGTTTGGGAGGAGACAGATGCTTCAGCCAAGGCAAGTCACCAAACAATACAGAAAAGTAAAGAGCCCAAATTCAGCATGGGTATTGGAAGATGAAGTGCCTTTCTTGTCTGACAACTCCAGAGTGAGATAAAATGGAGCCACAAAGCTTACTTTGGCTGGAGCGCTCTGAGCAAAGTGTAACATATTTCTTTGTGCATGGAGGAGTCAAGTCTAATCAAGGGGAAGAGATGACTAAGAAGTGTGAAGACTTATTGACTTAGATGGTAAAGCATTATCTAATCCATTACTGGATGGACAGCAGTGTATACCATCTGATGTATTTTATCAAGTATGTTGTAGTGTGAAAGATGGGTTTTAGAAAGATGATATAGACAATGAGTTAACGGCATGTGTAAAGAGCCTGGAAGGCAAGAAAAAATGACAGAGAAATTTGAAATAGCCCTCAAGTTCTGCTCCACAGAGACAAAGCAGAGAGGAAAATAAAACAGCATGGGCACGAAGATGGAGGAGACAGCTCACTAACATCCAGAGAGAGTGACATTAGAACTTTTAGAGATACAGGAGTGGGGGTTTAGGCTGCATCAGAAATACAGGCAGAAATCTTTAAGCACTGAAAATAGCACTGGGCATAGTTTAGAGGAAAGAGTGTCTAGAAAGATGAGGATAGAAATTGAGTTAAATAGATATTCAATAGATTTTATTCATTGACTCATCGATGAATGAAAGGAAAACATGGATATAAGCACTGATAGATTCAACAGCAAACTAAAAGTATGGATAATTATATTACAATACATTTATATGTGAGTACAGGGATTATCATATGCCACCAGGTATCAGGTAAACCAAATTCCTTTAGTCTATTAGGCATCAAACTGAATAAACTAGAGGGACATCCTGGTCTGAAGACACCCCTGAAGACACCCTCAGTCCCTTCACCCAAAGCACAAATTATATGAGCTAATCTCTCAGCAACACTTATTCTGCGAGCTGATTTTTGTCTCAAGGTCCCACAGTCTCCTACCTGAGGCTTACAGCTAAGAGCTTCTCCTTTGCCATAATCAAGAACCCTGGATATTCCTGTTGTAATGGAATTTCACAGAGGTGCAGATAAATTTATTTTTGTGGTGAAAAGAAAATCAATGTAAGTGTTTGACCAAAACCAGCTAGGCTTAATGAGAAAAGTTTCGTCTGACCCTGGTTAAATCTGGTCATGGTTTTGTCTACAGCACATCCTATAGCCTCATCTAACAGAAAGGTGGGTAGCTTTTTCACAGAACCACAGAATCAAGGAATGCTTGAGGTTGGAAGGGACTTCTAGAATTATTCTTGTCCATCCCCTCATGTTCAAGTAAAGCCACCTGGAGGCAGGTATCCAGGACCGTGTCCAGATGGCTTTTCAGTATCCCCAAGGAGGGAAACTGCGCAACCACTCTGGCCAGCCTGTGCCAGTGCTCAGTCACCTCCTGAGTAAAAAATTGTTTCCTGATGTTCAGAGGGAATCTCCTGTGTCAGTTTGTGCTCATTACCTCTTGTCCTGTGATTGGCCACCAGTGAAAAGAGCCTGGCTCTTTCTTCTTTGCAACTGTCCCTTCAGGTATTTGTATACACTAATAATATTCTTCCTGAGCCTTGCTTTCTGCAGGCTGAACAGTCCCATCTCTCTCACCCTTTCCTTGGAGGAGAGATGCTCCAGTCCCTGGATCATTCTTGTGGCCCTTTGCTGGACTCTCTCCAGTAAGTCCATGTCTCCCTCATACTGGTGAGCCCACAACTTGGCGCAGTACTCCAGATGTGGCCTTACCAGTGCTGAGTAGAAGAGAAGGATCCCCTTCCTTGACCTCCTAGAAATGCAGTGTCTAATGCAGCCCAGGATACAGCTAGCCTTCTTTGCTGCAAAGGCACACTGCTGTCTCATCTTCAACTTCATGTCCACCGTGATCCCTAGGTCCTTTTCTGCTAAGATACTTTCCAGTTGAGTGGCCACCAGCAGATACTGGTGCATGGGATTTGTCCTCCCCAGGTGCAGGACTTCGAACTTCCCCTTGTTGAAGTTCATGAGGTTCCTCTCAGCCCATTTCTCCAATCTGTTGAGGTCCCTTTGGATTGCAGCATGACCCTGTGGCATACTGGCCATTCCTCCTAGTTTCGTGTCATTTGTAATCATTTCATCATTTGTAAACCTGATGTGGAGAGAAAAAAAAAGAGCCTCCATGCAGTTACGTAAGTGTATGACTAATGTGGATTAATCATTTGACGTAACTTTATCCCAAATGATGATGCCAGCCACGGAGTAGCGACCATCCTTCTCCATCCTCTTCTTGTCTCACAAGAAAGCAAGTCAGAATGTGGCATTACCAGAGGTGCGCAACCATGAGAGGTTTTATATGATGAGGGGCAAGGAACATGTTTTGTGAGAAGTATGCACTGGGGGAGATATCCTTTGTGTAGTTTGTGATGGACCTATGTCAGCTATTGAAAGATATTTTAACATGGCATCCTTACGTATTGTTTCAGAGAACTTACATAATAATATGTGCTTGGGATATCCTTCCAAGATCAAAAACCAATGAATTTTTATTGGGTGACTTCCAAATACTTTTATTTTTTTACCAATAGCATTGTTGGGTCTTTCATCCTCTACTTAGACTAGGTTTAAGAATTTCAAAAGAGGAAAATGTCCATTTAGAAAGGTGACTGACTGTTACAGAGAAATTCTCAAACTCTGAGATTCTGCTGTATAATAGATTATTTGCACAAAGCCATGTGTCTGAGAAATTCATGGTACTTCTGGGAAATAATGTAAAATAGGTTAGGAGATTAAATGCAAGAAAATTGGTTTTCACTGGCCATATTATTAATCGTTTTCTAAGATAAGTGTTTCATTAAGACTTTCCTCTGAGCACCCAGAGAGCAGCTTCCAGATCAATAGAATAACTCATTCTGTAGAGGAGGCCTGGAAAACTATGTATGGGAGTGTGGGACCAACAATTGGGTTATTCTTTATAAAAAAAAAACAGCAAACTTCAGTAAGTTTTGATCAATAGACATCTCTAAAATGAAAACAAATCTTTATAAAATGCTACATTTGTTGCTTGCTGGTTTTAAATGTTTTGTGTGCTGAACTTCATATACTGTCACACACAACATAATACTGCTATGATCATTTCTTTTCAGTAGAAGCAATCCAGAGTGGACAAGATACATCCAAAATCCGTCGTCTTCAGCTCTGATTCTGCAGCCAGGTTTACGAACAGAAATCGAACTAATATCTCCAAAGCTATTAATGGATTCACAAACTGTGAGCCTTGATTGAATCTATATGGTTTTTTAACAAGAAAGAATTGAAATTATTTTTGCTGTTTGTTAGACTTTGCTGTTTATGGACTAGTCTAATCTTGATCTATTACATTAGTTGATATTGATTGTATAAGTAATGGAGATGGTTTCAGAGGTGCCATAAAATCTGCAACATGTTATCTTGCACTGTAATGCAATTAGGTCGTGCAAGCTAGGCAGGATCTGTAGAGAGAGGGGTTAATAGCTGCTATTGCGAGTATCATCACGGCTTCTTCCTTCTGAGTTAATGCTGCGTTAGAGACCTTGTATATAAATGCTTTGTAGAAAGGAATCAGACCAGGTACACTAACAGATTTCAATTGCCACGATGATGATTTCAACCCTAATCATGAGATTTCCCATAGACTTCAGAAAAGTGGCTCTAGGCAGAGTGAAAAGAGGCCTTGGATGAATGGCTACATATCAAGCTAACAGGCATTTCAGATCTGTGAAGGTGAGTAGTGTGGGTTCTCTATGAGCACATGGACTTATCTAAAGCTGCTTTCAGTAGCAGGGCCATGCTACCCAATATCTCTGTGACCTGTCAAGTAAAACTTGTTCCATTCGGGTAGGAAGCATCTCTCAAAAGCCTGCATGCTTCTGCATGCATCTCCCTGTGGAAATCTCTGCTAACCAGTGAGCAGCTGGAGCCTCATTTCATTGAACTGATGGACCATTATTCAAAGGAACAGTACGTACCCTTTTCAAAGGGACAGAATGTGCCCTCAGCAAGCCTGCTGATGACACAAAAGTGGGAGAAGTGGCTGATATACTGGAAAGCTGTGCTGCCATCCTGTGAGACCTCAACAGGCTGGAGAGCTACGCAGAGATGAACCAGATGAAGTTCAACAAGGGCAAGTGCGGGGTCCTGCACCTGAGGAGGAACAACCCCATACATCAGTACAGGCTTGGGGTGGACCTGCTGGAGAGCAGCTCTGCAGAGAGGGACCTGGGTGTCCTGGTGGATGACAAGTTAACCATGAGCCAGCAGTGTGCCCTGGCTGCCAAGAAGGCCTGTGGTTTCCTGGGGTGCATTACCAGGAATGTGGCCAGCAGGTCAAAGGAGATTCTCCTCCACCTCTACACTGCCCTAGTGAGGCCCCATCTGGAGTACTGCGTCCAGTTCTGGGGTCCTCAGTTCAAGAACTTCTTTACTTTGAGGGTTACAGAATACTGGAACAGGCTGCCCAGAGGGGTTGCGGAGTCTCCTTCTCTAGAGATACTCAAAACCCACCTGGACACAGTTCTGTGCAGCCTGCTCTAGCTGAACCTGCTTTAGCAGGGGGATTGGACTAGACCATCTCCAGAGGTCCCTTCCAACGCCTACCGTTCTGTGATTCTGTGAGTCTGTGAGTCTGTGATTCTGTGAGTAGGGAAGGAAAGGGATTACTGCCTCTGTCTTGTAGCAGAGTATTTTCCAATTTTTTTTAGGAGACGCTTATCTCATTTTTTTTCCAGTTTCAATTTATCTATTTACTAACATTATGTTTGGTGGTCTCTGTTAGTTTGTGCCAGAGATTGTGGGAACATACTATATTAACGAAGGTCATGATGTCCTTGAGAGTTTCTGAACAAGACTAAAATAAGGACTTTATCAGTTGCAACAGAGGACTTTGGCAGAATCCCCGGAGCAAACCAAGGAGAAATCATGCACAGCTAAGCTACCCAACTGAATGTTTAGAATAGGTGTGAACAATGTAAGTTAACCAATAAGCATTTGGGCTGGAGCGTGGGGACAGCTTTGCAAGGGGACAAAACACAGCTTTCTGAAAAATAAAGGGTCTTCGATTTGGATATCAGAGTCCGTGTCATCAGTCTCCTCAAGAGATAATTTTGCAACCTAAGCAAAACACTCCCCCCACCCCCTGCCTTTTTTTTAAAAAAGAAACCCAAAAGAAAAAACATCAACAAAATGCCTGGATGGTATGGCCAACCTGTCAGGTATAGTGAATAGGCTTTCGTATCTTTAGCATATGGCAAACATAATGATCAATAGAGGCTTAAATGATCTCTTCCACTATTGTCTATGTCACTTACCATAAAAAACCTCAAGCCATGGCAATAAAATACTATTCGGTATCAAGTATTCTAATAGTAAAAAATTTTTTTTGAATTCTATATTTTTCTCAAGAAATAGTTAAATAAACAAAACTTGGTGGCAGGGAGTGAATAAATCTTAAACAACATCTTTGATGATTTTGTCTCAAGTGTTTCAAGGTTAAATTCTAACCCACTTTTTCTCTGAAGAAACTGCAAATATTGCTTCAGATTACTCACAGAAGACTTCTGTTTTTTGTGTCTTAAATCATAACAATATCATAACGGTATGGTTAATAAGTAGACCAGTTATTTCAGTCGAACACAATACAGGGACAGGAAAGAACTTTCCTCAATATGGTCAAATCAAAGTTCAGTAAGTCTAAATGTGCACTTTCATCATCTGTTTTTCTTATTTTTACGATACCAGAACTACACTATATTTTGAGGAGGAAAATAAATTTTAGAGTTTGGGGAGAAAGAGGAACAGTAAAAGAGCTGCTCACTGAAAAATTTGCAATTCTTTGCAAGTAAAATTCAAGAAAGACCAACTGGTAATTTAAACTTTTTGTCAGAGAAGAGCAACAACCAAAATACCCACAATACTTTAGATAAAATAAAAATTCAAATAATAGGTATAAAACCTTCATGGCAGCCTAAAAAAGAGTTTGATTTTTTATTCTACATTTTATATCAATTCCTAGCTTTGCCCACTTGTAGATACACTAGCTCTCTTAAATATAAGTAGCTCCTGAAATCCAGAAATTAGTTTTATCGTGACTCTCATGTGATGGCACGAGTACCACTTTGCTCAGACTGATTCATTTAGAGCACCCACCTCGCAATCTTATTCTGAATCACCTTTTGTAGGGGCTTCTTGCCAACAGTGATATTATAAAGAGCTCAGAGAAACTAACAGTCTAACTCAGCAATTATATGAAACGCTACTGTAAATACTTGTCAATCTCCGGTACTCTATGGTTTTCTTATGAATTATAATGTAAATGTATTTAGTGACCCTTAATGAAGAGAGATGGAATCTTTTTGAACAAGGCTCCCAGGAGTGATAGTAACAGAGGAGTACATAATATCTTTGTTGACTGATGCATGAAGTCCTAGTTCCTGAGGTGACACTTTCAGTCCACTCCTCCTTTATTGAGTTTTGGAATATATATCTATTGGATACATGCCCCGTTGTTTGAGAACTATTTAGAGGGTTTTTTTGTTGTCTTCTTGGAATGACATTCACTTGACCAAACACAGACAGCTATGATGTGAATGTCTGAGCTAGTCACACTTAGGCTCCATTTATAGCCAACGCAGAAAAATCAGTATTAGTACACCATGATTCATCTCACGGAAACATCACTGTCTAAAATATATCAGATGATTCGTGCCCTAAAAATGCCCATTTCTCTTCACTGGCAACAAATACAGCCTCAGACGGCCAACTCAGATACAGATACTAAAGAGGAGGAATGGCATTCATATTTTCCCTTAGTAGTTTCTTCACCTCTTTTGCTGCCTTTTTAGGGACAGCACATAAAAAGTAAGCCACTGTTCCTGGCTTCAAAACATGGACCTACACCTCTCCTGATCACAAAAAATGTCCTAATTCTGACAATAACACGAGGTCAGACCCTAGATTGTCATTACCTATGACAATGTCTGACACATCTTGCCTGCAGTAGACTGCTGCAAGTTATACGCTGTTAAAAAACTTGACTTTGGTTGTCTATCCCAAGACAGTTCCTTTCCTGCATCTCGCAAGCCTGTTCTCTGACTCCAAGTATCAGTCTCTACTGCTTTCCCATAGCTTTATCCAGAATACAGTTTTGCTGCTGCTACAGTTTCCGCTCAACAGATTCACTACAGTAAAACACACAGAGGACAGACTGTTATCTGCATGCCCCACAATAGGATCCTGATAGCTTTATTGGAGGATATTTGAAAGTTGAAAGAGATACCCATTAAAGGACTTAACAGCCACTGTGGACTTATGCCCTCAAGTTGTGTTAATGGGGGAAGTAATCTATGGTCTGTCTGTATCTTTGACTTACCCACAGTATCTGGCAAGATCAGAAATTCGGTTCATTCAATGCATTCAAGTGAAGCATCTGGTTTGAGGTGGAATAAATTCTCTGCATGGGAGGACAGTAAGACAGAGATCTCTTTCATTCCAGTGTAGTAAATGAACTGAGATTTTGATCTTGCCAGGTACTGTGGGTGAGTCAAAGACACAAATAGACTCTTCAGCCTAAAGGTGGGACATCTGTTTTACACATTAGTCACTAATTCTCTTAACTCCTGAAAGTAATATGATAACTTTTGTGTAGCCTTTGGTATTCACCAAAGAGCTTGGAAAGTTGACATTTTTGACCACAGTCTTGAGTCTCGGCTTCTTTTTCCAGAAGAAACTTCACGGTATTACACTGAGGTAAGGCATAGGGTACCCCAGAACTATGTGTGCTTGTACTGTCAACTGTATGTTTTTTGGCTCAAAGTTTTGTGGGGTTTTTTTTGGGGGTGGGGATGGTTCATTCCCACTGAGGATGAAATGCTGGTTTTAAATTTACATGTCCTTACCTGAAGTTAAGGAAGTTTTGGGATTATTTTTTCTAGCTTCTGGAATAAATTTTGGATAGTTCATACTGTTATTAATACTGGATGCCAGTTAACTCAAATGAAAAAATACTTAAAAAGGACATTAGTGTGATCTCTGATTTTCTCAGATCCCATCAAAGATACACGGCATTTTGAAGACTAGTTATATTTTTATTAAAAGTATAGATATAAACATCTGGTATCATCTTCCTGACCTAAATCTGAGTAATTAAACTCTGTTTGAAACATGATATAAACACTAAAGGTGTATGTGCATATTAGCTGGTCAAAATATCTCGTATAAAGTTTATTAAGATCTTACTAGCTTGCAAAAGTGAGAATTATCTGATTTCATACTATTCTTTTTAGCAGCAGATTCCTATTTATTTTATTTTAAATTTTTTCTGAAGTCTAGAGGCAGATATAGAAACTTGCAGAGGGCAACATAACTTTCCTAAACATTTAAAACAAGCAAGAGGAATTCAGGTATTCGCACTAATATGAGAGAGAGAGAGAGATCACAAGAGCAAGAACTTCAGTTTTGGTATATCTAAAATGAGGTGACATGAATAATATCTACTTCAATATTTGGCAACCACAGCTGTAGGACCAGTAATGATTTCACGAGACAGGTGAAAAAAGAGCGTGCCATAGGCTTCCGATTTCTGGAGAACACCAAACTTAACAACCAATATGATAAATACATACAATAAGTATTTGCAATACATAGAAAAAGGAGGATTTAACATTATTTCTTGGATTTCTGGAGCTACAAAATTCTAAGCGAAATTAAAGAAAAAATGGTACTAAATATAAAAAAATTAATTCAGAAATGCTAATTTTCCTTACTTGCACACCTATTTCACAATTTGAATCTAAGCAAATGCACAAAATCACTAACTTGTTAGACATACATTTTCACCTCCTTTGTTAGTACTGTTGTATTTTTTAAAAGTTGTATCTACGTCAACATAGTTTATGTGCAAAAATGAAACCACTATTGTAGAGTATAACAGCAGGAAAATTGTTTTGTTTATTGATTTCTTGAGTGAATCTCTATGACAATAAAGACATTGAATGAAGAATTATCTTACAAAAGCACTAGTTTAGGCCACTGATACATATGAGTCTTTGCAGAAAAAAAGATTTTTTTTTTTTAATGGATTGGAGTCTACCCAATAAAGGAAAAAAACCCACAACAAATTACAAAGAAGATGAGGTCCTTGTAAACTCATTTACTAGTAGATCTGAGCTCCTTACTGCTAACCATGCACATCAAAGGAGGAATTTGGCATCTGTAGTGCTCCTGAGATGCATGAAATCCCAAGAAAGCACAAATGAATTGTGTTATCCACCATGTCCAAAAATTATGGGACAGCTTTATGGTTTTACTGGACCTCTGAGGTTCAGCTGAATATTTACCTTCATGGAATATCATTGAAAGAATTTAATCAGCCTATTTCACGTTTTCTGGACAGTATACACAGCAGTGAGTGAAAATATGAAAAGGATCAAATATTGTTTAGATTTGAACATGCTATATGGATTCCACAAGATTCCAAAGAGATCAAAGGAATTTGGAGAATTTTTGTTTACACAAAAATATTCTGACCCAAAATAAAAAAAATTAAAACCCTATTAATCTTTATAAAGAAAATATGATAATAACATGGGGCAAGGTGAAAATACATGTGTTAAAGCTTCTTTTGTTTTAGAAGATGACATAAGCTGTCCAATTTATTTCAGTGAGCTTAAAATCAAGCACGTTAACTTTCCTTTTTTTTTTTTCCCAAAGTGAGACTAATAAGAGCAGATCATAAATAAACAGAAGTCAATAGGAAAAGAGCTATAGCATTACAGGTGGTATGAATTCTATGTTTATAATGTTAGAAGAACAGAAAAAAACATCACGCAATGGACTTTTGCAAAATTTAACCTCCTAGGGATTTGAAAATGGAAAAAAAAAATTCTTTTTCACATACACGGGAGCTTCATTTCAAGATATTATTGTGTTTAATCAAAAGTATGTTCTGTTTTGCTCTCTGGGAATTTTAATTTTCTAAAAGAAATGATTGTCAATCAAGAATTCTTTGAGTTCTTCAAGAACATGAGTCTTCAGTCATATCTCAAACCTGAATATTAGAAGAAAAATAGATATATCTGGCCTTCTATATCACTACGTTTTTTGAACAGATAAAATTATTTTAAAAGGAGAAAAAACAGCCAGAATTTGTCTGGCATCTATATCCTACATTTGCAGATATCAAACTCATAAAAAATATTTTCTAGTTTTTCATTTGTGGGCTTCAGAATACAAGGATGAAAAGAACAAGTGATGAATATCTGTGATAATGTAATCTATTGTGGACCTTATTGCTATCAGTCTGTTTTGCTACAGGAAGGATTTCTTGAACCTCAGAAAATATCAAGTGTGTGAAATCACTCTGTTCATCCCTTCCCCAAACTTTGATTCTACCCAAAGTGGAAAATGACCTGCTGTGTTAAATCCACTACTCAGTTCACTCCAGCCACACACAATAAGAACATACCCCATCAATATGGACCTTAAATCTGATGGAAGGTATGAAACTTAGATTTGTACAAGTATATAGACACTGATTTTGCAGAAATACTATATGATACAGTGAAGTTTCAGAGCAGGTTGAACACTTCCAGAATTCCATATAATTAAGGTCTATTTCATAGAATCACCAAGTGGTTGAGGTTAAAATGGACCTCTGGAGGTCTCCTGGTCCAACCTGCCTGCTCAAGCAGGCTCACCTAAAGCCAGTTTCTCAGGAACATGTTGTGGTAGGTTGACCTTGGCTGGCTGCCAGGTTCCCACCAAGCTGCTCTGTCTCTCCCCCTCCTCAAATGTACAGGGGGACAAAAAACCATCATGAGTCAAAATAAGGACAGGGAGATCACTTACCAAATACTGTTGCAGGCAAAACAGACTGAACTTGGGAAAATGAATGTGATTTATCGCCAGTCCAATCAGAGTAGGAAAATGAGAAGTAAGAAAGAACAAATGTAAAAAACATCTTACTCCCATCTCTCTCTTCTTCCCAGGCTCAACCTCATTCCTGACTACTCCACCTTGTTCCTCGGAGTGCTGAAAGGGGATGGGGAATAAAGGTTGCAGTCATTTCATGACACTTCACCTCTGCCACTCCATTGTGTGGTCCCACCCATGGGATATAGTCCTTCATGAACTTCTCCAACGTGAGTCCTTCCTACGGGCTCCAGCTCTTCACGAACTGCTCCAGCGCGGGTCCCTTTCATAAGGTGCAGTCCTTCAGGAACAGACTTCTTCTGCATGGGTCCCCCACAGGGTCATAAGTCCTGCCAGAAAACTTTCTCCAGCATGGACTTTTCACAGGCCACAGTTGCTGCTGGGAATCTGCTCTAGCATGGGCTCTCCATGGGGTCACATCTTGCTTCAAGGCACATCCACCTGCTCCATTTTGCAGTCCTTCGTGTTTTGCAAGGTGGATATCTGTTCCACTGCAGACCTCCATGGGCTGCAGAGGGACAACCAGTGTCACCACGGTCTTCACCATGGGCTGCAGGGGAATTTCCAGGAGGTGCCTAGAGCACCTCCTCCTCCCCTTCTTCACTGATCTTTGTGTCTGCAGAGATGTTTCTCTCACATATTCTCACTCCTTTCTCTCAGCTTCTGTTGCGGAGCATTTTTTACCCCTTCTTAAATATGTTAGCACAGAAGCACTACCAATGAAACTTCTCATGAAAGGTTCTGATGGAAGCGAATAGAACATTTGCAGAAAATGAATTACACTAAGAAATAGATAAATTTTAGTTACTGTACTACTTACTTGGCTGTATATACATGTCAGGATGGATGGATGTCATGGTCTGACCTCAAGACTTTAAAAAAAGGTAGCACAGCACATCACGATTTTTTTAATAAAAAGTCTGTTAGGATGAAAAAAACCCCGTATCTGTGCAGTGGAATTTGTTTCAGTTTTTTATTTAAATTTTAAGCTTACATATTTAGTATCATACAAAACCTCATAGTTAGCAATAAGAAAACTGCTGAATATGTGATATAAAATATTTCCAGAAGTAGATGACAAGCTGTCATTTTATCCAAAAAGTATTTTCCAGAACAGGAATTTTTCCATTGTTTCTATTCTATTATTTTTAAAGCTGTGGATTCTGAGACTTGTTTGAAGACCACCGAGTCCTAAATTGACTTCCATGCATCACATTTAGGACCACAGAATCTTAACTGTTAACATCCATTTAGTGTGTAGAAAGTAATACAGATTTTTTTGCTACATTGGTAAGGCATTTTTTAGAAACTACTGTATAGTAGTTGGAAGCAGCAAAGAATAACAATATTAAGGTTGCAGAGAATTTCAAAAGGGTTGGTTTTGTATTTTTTAAATAATTTGGGTATTGAGCTAAAAAACTCTGAGCTATGTTGACATGACACTGATTCACCAACACTCTATGGTTCTAAGAATACCAGCCTAATACAATATTGAAAATGAATATTCTTCTTATGTTATTCTGTGACCAAAGATACATGTAAATATAGTACAAATTTAGAAGACTTCTTCCTAAGGTTCTCCTAGTGTAATTCTAGCTGCTTCATTTATCATTCTCATCAGTAAAACACAAGAGCTTGTCTTGTTTGCTGCTAGGATTTCAAAATGCTGACATGTTGTCCTGATGAGTGTCTTTAGCTCCCAAATCAGTAACGGTCCAATGAACGTGCCAGCGACTTCAGCACTCTTTCTGCAACAGAAATGTGGGCTGTGTTCTGAAGAAACCTAATTGTTTTGGAATCTGACTGTAAAAAGACTCTGTGAGAGTAATTCTGTGTTATCTGTATTATTCTCTGTGTATCTGCCACTAGGAAAAGGGAAGATTAAAACAATGTAGCCAGTTCATCTCTTTTTTGCCTGTAAAGGTGTAGTGGTGTTCAAGCAGGTAAAAAGGTGGTATTAAGAAGGTTTTAACCCTTTTATTACCACTAGTTAATGTAACTTGCTTCTTTATCAGAGGACACAGTCCAGATCATACCCTGCATTTAGACTGAGGCTTAACCCTAGCCCTTTGACACATTATGTCAGTTTAAACTTTTGGCTTTCTCTTCCAGGACATATTATCTTCTCTGTGTATATAACAATGTCTTTTAGGTTTATGTCTTGACTTTAGCTGTCTTATCTAAACCAGCTGATTTAGGCTCCCTATACAGTCAATGTTTACTGACTAACAGCTCCCAAAGGTGACTCATTCAAATTCCCCTAATAGCACTTTTAAAAGGGGAACGAATGCTCCTTCGAAGTGTCTTCCTCTTTATATACTGACTATAGAAATAACCTACTAACTAGCTTAGCCTAGATCCCTAACTTTTAGATAGTTAAAGATAACTGGAACAAACACCAGTCCACTGCCACTACTACCACCCAATAGTCTATCAGTAGACAGTGTAGTAAATTGTATTTCCTAAAATGTGCTTAAAACTTTCCTGACATCAAAAGCCTATCTGAAAATCTAACTGTGGCAATATTTGTCTCTAAAATAATACTAAAGGAGAAAAACTTGTATACTTAGTAGTGTTTATTTCAGAGGTTTGAATATAATCTTTCTGCTTCTGGCATCCTATTTCCAAAGGCTAAACTACTCCTCCTCAATTTTAGTGAAATGTAAGAGAACTGCTGCTAGCCCACCTTTAAAACTGATCAACAATGGAACGGCCACAAGCTGAGTTGAAATTTGCAGTTCTCCATTGACTTTGGCCCATATATCATCACACATCCAAATCAATGTTAGGAAAAAACCAAGAAAGAGAAAAAAACCCCTAAAATCCTAGAAAATGTGTGAACAAAACCCAGATAAACAGAAATGTGTTCACTATTCCAGTGCACAAACTCAACAATCACTCAGCAACTGCAGGAGGAAACGCACATGTGGGCACACAATACTATCAGGCTTCCTAAAGGTGTGCTTGTGTCAGGCAGGACAGAGCATGGTAAGAGGAGGTGGTCTGAGCTGTGATGTCTGTAGAGTTTCAGAGGAAGCACTACTAATGCATGGCTGAAAGCTTACTCAGAAGCAAGCTGTGCAAGGATACGCTTTTTAATTGGAGCTCTAGAGGCCATGGAAACATCTTCATCAAACACGGACAGAATCTCCTCGGAAAACAAAGTATTCACAGTATTGGTGATGATCAATATTTTTGTACTGTAAATATTTAGCAACCAAATTTTATGACTGGCTCTTGTGCATGTGGATGAGGGAAGTGGGACTAAACATATCTGCAAATGCAGCCAAGCAAACACACTGTGACTCACTGATTTGTGTTTTATGAATATGTGACTCAGGCATATAATTGTAGTAAATTTGAGGAAAATGACTGAATTGCCTGCAACTGGAAAATCAAGAAGATATTGGACTTCTTTCATTCTTAGTTTACAATTGTTAATTTTATACAAATCTTTATTGTAGAGAATAAGCAAGTGGGAAAACCCAGAAAATTCTGGCTTTGCCAGTTGTCACTGACAGAAGTAAATATGCTGGTGAGAGGGCCTTGCATTATGTACTGGAACCTACTTAGAAATCTTTGCTGGCAAAAGTTTGGCATATTTGTGGTGGGGTATTTTTAATTTTTTACCATGGGGTTTTGGAGATAGACAATTAAAGAAGAGCTGTGAGATGACGAGGAAAATGCTGTGATTGTTTCGTGCTCTTCATGGTGACTTACAAAGCATGAAACCAAAACCCAGAATGCAGCATCTCTCAGTATGACATAGTATCTTATTGTTGCTTAGCATGTGTTTAGCTTTTTTAAAATTAGAGTTTGGGAGGAGGGGTAGAAGAGTTTCCACTATTTTTATGTCTTTGAATGTTTGAGCTCTTATGACCCTTGAGGTTCTCATATAAAATCACTGTTTTCTGTGTCACTTTCTAGTACATCTGGACTGCAGTTAAACATCAGACTGGGTTTTCAATGTCCTTTTGACCTCTGATTGTACAAATCCTGTAACATCAATATGATATACCCTTGTAACATCCAATAGGTGAAATGACATCCTTCTGTGATTCTCTTTAACTATGTTAATACTCTATTTCAAAGTGCTACTTGAAAAGTTAAACATTTTTTTGCCTAAAGGCAGTATATTCCAGCAAGACTGTGTGCAGTAAACAGCCTAATTATTTTTCATTAGCATATCTACAGATATAAAGATGATCAGAAATAAATTACAGGTTATATGTTATCTGCATTTTGCTGTTGTTTTTTTTCCATTAACATTTCAGGTTCTGTAGCTCAGTAGTACATAGTGCTTTTTTATTACTAGTTGTTTCTCTTAAAATACCTGAAAATGTTGTCTGTGTTTCTATACCGGCTTATAGTGTGCAATGACTTCTAAAGAAGTGCAAAAATGTAAATTATTTAAAGAGCTGGATCCTTCCATTTATTTTGATCCAATGCCTATTTCCACAATCTTAATTTTTTTCATGGTGGGAGAGAGTCCAAGTACCGAACATGTATCAACAGGCACAATAGTGAGACTTCTTGTTAAAATATTATTGAATTCAGCATGATAAGTTATTTTTTAAAGGCTGTTGTGGATTTTTATTGCCTAGTTAAGCAGTAAAATGGCTGTGTCGTTGGTTATGGATATAAATATACCTCAGCATGTTTTAGCTAGTATGTCAGGAACAAAAATATTGCTTAGAATCTGTGATTTTCACATAGGGAAAAAACATATAAACCCAGATTGTCTGGTTGTGACTATTTAAAGGAACTCGCAGCAGTAGTGCTAGGCAAGCCAAAGGAAAAATAATTCAAAGCTCATAGGAGGAATGTGTGCATGTACAATTATGTGCAATAAATTAAGCATATTCTACTCAAGATGGTCATACCTAAGACTATACAGTTGTATATAATTGTGGAGGCATCACGGATGATGTAAAACTATATAAGATATTAGGGTGATCATATACTTCTTAAAAGGACTAGATATTAGAAATATATTTCAATTAAAAAAAAAAGTATTTTTTTAAGTTTTCGGAATTAAAACCAAACCATAAAATATTATCTTATTATTGTTGCCTTCAGAGGTGTGGCGACCTGGTTCAGGAACGGCACTGCGACCAATCCCAGGACACTCGGGCCATCAGCTCACAGGCACCAATGTGGTGGATGGCAAATGACGTTTATTGGTGAGTAGCACAACATTATATAGCTTGGGTTTACAGTGTCACTTACGTCTGCTCACGTCACAGGCTGAACGCTATTGGCTATCCGGAAAGGGGCCCTATATTTCCGTACAGTGCGACATCTTCCGACCGCTAAGCCCTAACTATCTATATTTCCCCCCTCCTTATGTTTAATCAAATAGGTTAATATGAAAATTTTTGTACTTAACTTTAAGATTTAATTTTAACATTTAGTTTTGAGATTTACTCATAAGACACAACTATAAGATTTAACATTAACTAACTTTAACTTGAAGTAAAGAATGTAAGTATCAAAATCTTATGATAACAAACATAAGACACATTAGGTAAATGTATTTCTAAATTGACTGAAATATAACAATTTTAACAATTTTATTGTTATTCTTATTCTATTTTTATTCTATATTTTATAACACTCTTAAAAAGTATATGCTATAAACTTGAGTAAAAAACATAAGGCACAGCAAACGAGTGAAAGCCAGGGTAACTTTAGGGATAACTAGGGGTAGAACTGGGTAGATAAATTTTTAAAGCAGCTGCTGGCATTCTACTAACATAATGTTAACTTTTTCTAGCCGGCTGTTGACGAACGACATGATTCTATTCAGTATACAGGGTCCAAAAATTAGTGTCATCATGATCATCGCGATCAGCCCTACTGTTATGTTTTCTCTTATCACTCGATCACTTGCAAGGTCCCGTAGGATCCACCTGTATGGCTGATGGTGATGGTAATATAATTCTGCCTGTCCTATAGTGACAAGCTCCAAAACCAGGATCACACAAAGGCATCGTAGCCCCGCCTTGCGGAGGCTATTCTGCCTTTGTCTGGGTTCTGCCAGTGTGGAACTTTTAGGCTTGGACAGGATGTTTGCCGACTTGTCATCTTCTTTTGTCACCGGGGCGTACGGGTTACAGGGGTGTCCGATGATCCGGCCCTGTGAACAAAAACTCACAGTTTTCATTAGTTTTATTCTGGAGGTCCGGTTTAATGGACTTAAGTGGACACCAATTAACTTTTCCATCTTTTTTGACAGCGGCAGGGTTAGATGCTCTTCCTTCGCGACATGCTTAATCATGTCTGCGATGCTTGACCCCGCCGGTAGCGATCACAGGATTTCTTTGGTTGTCGAATTACACTGCTGACGTAAACATTCTGCTACGACTGGGCCTTTTGCCTCTGCAGGCAGGGCCGAAGAGTCGACCGCCGCTTGGAGACGATCCACAAATTGTGTAAAGCTCTCACTTTTACTTTGCTTTATTGTGGACCATGGCGATGGTTTGGCAATGACTCTAGAGGCTGTGCAAATAGCTTCTCTGGCCGCACGAGTAGTTGTAATAACTTCATGGGCCTGTAGGCCCTGGGCTTGCGCCTGGGCAGTAATCATTATGGGATCTGTGCCCATTAACAGCTGCAGGCTGGAGCCATGCAGTGGACGATCCACCCCAGTTACTTGGGCTAGTGGCCTTGCACAGTTGTTCTCCCATTGTTATTTAAAAATGATCATCCCTGCCCCGTCAAAGATCAATCTACAAGTTTGTTTTATATCGAACGGGAGCACATCGTCTCCCCCGAAGACACCATCTACAAGGGTGGAGACCATGGCAGAATTAAGCCCTTTATCTGCGATTTCCTTAACAATCTCTTGTATATCCTTAGGGGTTATTGGCGAGTGGACCCTCTGTCCCCCATCTGTCACCCGGACCGGGAACGCTAGTGCGGCTGATGAGGCCCAGCTGGCGCACGCAATCTTTATTTTCCTCCAGTCTGTGAGAGGGATTTCTCCCCCTCGCGGTTCCTCTTTAATTTGGATGGGGATATTTTGGCTCTTGACTTTGTCTATCTCTGTTTCCTCCTCTGCTAAGTTTTAATCAGTTGCGAGCCACTCGTCCCAGCTAGTGTCTGATTCGGAGTCGAACTCGACTGACTGGTTACTTCCGGTTTCCAGTACCTTTTTGTCGGGCTTTGGCCCCGCCCACTTCCTTTGTGGGAAGGCCGTTCCTTCCCTCTTGACCCGTCCCGCCTTCTGCTCGGCGGGGTGTTTACCCGACAAGAGCATTTCTGAAATGCACGTTCTGATTGGTTCTCTGCCCCTCGCTCGTTTTCTTGTCCCATTTTTGGCCGCTCCTATTGCCCTTTTCTTTCTTGTTCTCCTCCCCCTCCCGTTTGTGTGCGCTTGTTGATTCTAGCGCTTCCTCCCTGTTCACGCCAAGGGCATCTTCGCCCCACCCTTCTCCTTTGTGCTCGGTGCCATCTTGGGGCGCATAGGGCGGTGGTTTAGCCCAGACTTCCTCAGACTCTGTTTTTTTCGCGGCGCCCCTAGCCTCCTCGGCTAACCCACCCCAGAAGGATTTAACTCGTTTCTGTCTCTCCATAAGCGGGTCGGGGTTTGGGAATTGAGGGGACGTGTCACCCTTTTGCAGATTTTTAGGCTAAGCAGAGTCGTCATTGTCCGGGGGGTGCAAAGTCTGTGTGGCTGCCCCGATTCCCAATTTTGGGGTGGCTAACAAACAGTTCTTTGCCACCCTCCAGGTCTCCTGTTCTTGTATGGCCTTCTGCAAGGCCTGCATGACTTTCCCCCACAACTTAAGGTTTTTCCCACAACCCGAGGACATCGTCTCCTCGGCTAACACTTTAGTGCACTTGTCCCACACTTCAGGGTGGAGAATATCCACCGGCTGGTCAGTGACCCCAATTTGCAAAAGTCTCGCAACTGAGAGAGTAAAATCCTTGGGTTTACAATCAATACCCCACTGTTTATGTAATTGTGATACGACCTTCACAAGGGCTTCCATCCTCCTTGTTGGTCCGGAAGCGTCCTCCCCGCCGGGCTGGTCCTGCCGCTCCGGCTGCCGTTCACCCGATTCCAGGCAAGTGTCCCGGGTTTCGGCACCACTTGTTGCCTTCAGAGGCGTGGTGACCTGGTTCAGGAACGGCACCTCGACCAATGCCAGGCCACTCGGGCCATCAGCTCACAGACACCAATGTGGTGGACGGCAAATGGTGTTTATTGGTGAGTAGCACAGCATTGTATAGCTTGGGTTTACAGTGTCACTTACATCTGCTTTCATCACAGGCTGAATGCTATTGGCTATCTGGAGAGGGACCCTATATTTCCGTACAGCGCGACATCTTCCTACTACTAAGCCCTAACTATCTACAATTACATTGTTTAGAGTAATATATTTCATATTTTTAGGATAGTAAAGGGATTTTATCATAGCGATTACATTCTTCTGACCCTGAATTTCTGCTTAGGCAGATGTTCTCACCTGCAGATATCCAAGATCTTTTTGAAGCTTAATCAGCTCCCCTAAGTAAGTTTCTTTATGATATTAATTCTTCATTACTGTTTTTTTAATGTTCTTTACTTTTTAATTTTTCTGTTCATCCTTTTTTTGTATTTATTCTGTATCAGCATAATCATATTTTAATGCATTTTATATCATTGTGGCACATAAATTTGCCATTATCATTATTGCATTATTCTTTATTTACTGATTGTATGGTATCAACATATGAATTGATGAAATTATTGCCTCTATTGACATAAAAGCTTAATCTCTTTACATCAGTTCCTTTGATTCTCATGATTTTATGAGAATGTTTGAAGATCAGTGCATCATATCAGTAAGCACATTTTCAGGGATGTTATTAGCAAGCTTCTTTTTAACAGGTAGCACTACAGCCCTTTTGCTGGTCTGTTAGCAGTGACACTCTTGTTACATTTGAATACAGATGTAATGTTAATTTGTAAAAGATCTTTTCCCGATGCAGAAGAGTAGCCAGAATTACAGCTATATTCTGTATGGCAGGTGGGTTGGAGCTAGATGAACTTTAAGGTCCTTTCCAACACAAACCATTCTATGATAATACTTTTCCAGATAGCTCATTATGCTAAAACTATGCTAGCTACTGTTGCTACTCTAAAAAAAATTAGGAACAAATGCCATTCACTCTGAAATATTCCATCAAAAGCAATATGGTAAAAAATTCATATTCCCGAAATATTTAATGGCACAATATTTTAATTAGGACAGCAGCAATCTGTTCAGCTATATTTGCCTATAACACTAGTTTAATTCACACTTCTCTGCTAAATAAACCCACAACAGCTGTCTGTTAAATTATAATATGGGACACCTGTGTTTTTGCTTAGTATCAGCTTATATTTTAACATTTTACACTGCTGAATATAAATATCCAAAGGAAAGGTGTAAGCTAACATGGAAGGAAGGGGCTAATTCCTGACAGGACAGTTCCAATCTAAAGCAGATGTAGAACCAACTAAAGAATTGCTTCCTAACTATTGCTGTGAAAACAATTTGCAGTGAATAATTTATCTAACACTTTTAGCCTGTTTTGGGTTTTTTTTTGTTTGCTTGGAGAAGTAATAAATTATGAAATGAGCTATTTTAAGATATTTGTAAAGATTTTTATTTCGAGCCTTTGACTGGATTAAAATTGTTCCCTAGGAATACCTACCATTTTTATCATGTTTGTTGTAATTTCTCAGAGATGTCATAAAATGTTTCTTTGTCCAGTTGGTAAGTATCTAAACATTTCTTGCTACAGTTTGAATTCTAAAATTCATATTTTGCACAGTGCTGGATCTGCTAAATTTAATGAAAAGTATATTCATGTAAAACAACGTGCAAAAGTGTAAGTCTAACTGAAGTAAATATATATAAAAAGTGGGTTTGTATGAAAATTTACGGTAATCTTTATATAGTTCTTAGCAGTCCTGAAGACATGGTTACAGATAGAAAACCAGGAATAATAGGTTTGGGAAAAATTTTCTTCCATATTACAAGATGAGGCTTTTTTTTCTTGTTTGAATCTTCCTGTACTGTTTTTCAACACTACAATTTCAACCTTTCATTCCTGAAATTAAATTCATTATTTCTTTTTTAATTCTAAAAGTGCAACCAAATGGATGACTTTGTTCACAAAAGACAAGCTGGAGGGCTGACTCTGATTTCAGCTGCTTCTTATCGACACAAAATTAAAACCATATTTTGTCTTGCTGAGAAGTAAACTGGGAGGTAGGTGTCTCACTGTGACCCATAATGTTTGTTAATGGTGATATCCATATTAAAGCTGACCACTGTTTTTTAACCAAAATTTAGCCTAAGTAATTTCCTTGAAAGGAAAAAACGTGCATTTAAAATTGCACATTGGTAAATCCCTCTATATCATGACCTCCAGAAGTAGGTCAATGTTGTTTCCCAGTGGGATACTTTTTCTTTGGAAGTTCATTTGTAGGCTTTTCTAAGTGTATGAGTGTAAGGAAAAAATATGCAAACACACATATACAAGGTAATGATTAATTAATTCAGCAGAGATGTTGATAAAACATCAGGTCAACTAGCAGACCATTTAGGCTGACTGTTTATCATTTAGTTTCTGCCATGTAGTCAAGTTGAAATACTTGATTATATTTGCTTAAGCGTATACAAGAGAAAAAAAATTGCCTATCCTGTTCTTTTCTCCAGAAAACTACATTTATCCAACAGTTTTCACTTTTTTATTACTTTGTAAAATAGACAACTATTTCAGAGATTTGTCACCTAACCTCCATATTGCTTATAGAGACAACGGTTATAATAATGCTTTTATGCTTATAAAACTTTATAAAACCATCAATACTTTCATATTGGCATATATTGGCTTGTAAGCCTCTTACTTGTACTGTACTTTGTTTATAAATAGCTCCATATTTTTATAGAATACAAAGACAAAAATTGCTATCTAAGAAATGCTGATTAAGAGTGAGAGCATTTTGGCAAATGAAGAGAAAATCTGCTGGTGATATGTGAGATCAGTTTTCAGTTTGATGAAGTTCTATCGTATATATAATGAACAAATATGTCCCTTTTTATAAAGAGTTCTGCACTTCTAAAATGAATAACCTTTGAGACTGAATGAAAAGCAAAACATCTTTATGACTATACATGATTTCACCCAAGAAAAATGGGCCATGGTAGTTATTTTTCTATCATGCTGAAAGTGATATTTTACTTCAGAATTATTAGAATTAAAATAGGCTTTACCCTGCTCTGGCTGCTGTCTTACCGTGTAGCTCAAAATTCTGATAGCTGTGAATCAGGGACTTGATCTCTTTATTTCAAAGGCAAGATCTAGAGAACAAGAAGAAGATAAAAAATAAAGGAGGAAGGAGATAAAATAGGTTGAGGATGGAGAGAAGCAGAAAATGTACTTTGTTTAATTGAAAGGTTAATTACTGAAAGACTTCCTCCATGCAGCATACTGGTAATTAAAAAGTGTAAGCGATGTGTGATTTCATCTAACACTATGCAAAAAGCCGAAACGACATAGTAAACTGCTTGATATTTCTTGTGTGTGTGAAACAAATAACTTGTTATTTCATTTTACTCTGGAGTTAAAGATTGCTCCTTTTCCTTTTTCTTTTTTTTTTTAATAGACAAAAAGCAAGGCAAAAAAAATGAAGACTGGTAGGGATAAGACCAATTAGAGACCATAGGCCAGTGTTCTCATCCACCACTGCCACCTTATCTCTGATCTGTGAAGCGCACTGGGCCCAGAACATAACCGTGTTGTGCAATAGGATTTCTGGTCACCTCAAGAGGAATCTTAATACAAGTCTCCTTGCAACTTATTTTCCAGCATTTTGAGAAAAGTGTTTGTCTCATAAGAATTTGAAGTAGAATGTTCTCCAAGTAGAATGTTCCCTAAGCATGGGATTTCCAGTAGAGCACCAGGCTGTCCTGTTTATGTCCCGCCAGAAACTCCTCACTCTTTCTGACTTTTGGAAATACTCTCAGCGAATCAGCATCAGCAGATGCAAGAAGCTACTGACAAAAAGAAAAATGTGTGCAGAGCCCAGAAACCACATCAACTTTGGTATCTCCTGTGTATACCTCAGGGACTGGAGGACTGTCAAATTGCTGATTTCCAAGGAGCTATAGAAACCGACAGAAAGAAGATAATATTGGATAACGAATAAGAGAAAGTCTGGGACTGGAAGATCATGAGATTCAAGTCCACATTGTTGGTGGAAGTATAAACTTAGCATGAAGTTTTGATGGGAGATGTTTTTTAAAGGATAAATAAGGAATTAAACTAAGAATTAACTCCTGTGTCATTACTTCCCACAGTTTCAGCCATGAAGACAGTACCTCAAGCAAGCAGCATGGTTCAAGTAGGATGAAAAAATGCAGAATCTTCCCAGTGCTATACAATTAATTTATGAAGGATGTAAAATTCCACATTATCACAGACTACAAATAGAGACAGTTCATTGTCTTTCATGGACTTTTAGCATGACCTGTTCTATGTAATTCCTTTTATTCCTCACTGCAGGGTCAGGATACCCATTCCTATGCAAGTTGCTATCTAGATAATTCATTAAAATCTACCCTGCATAGGTTAACATTAATTTAAAAATAATGGCTGCCTCTTCAACCTGAGAGTTGCTTGTATTTAACTAACCCAAGTTAACAGCAGCTGACTAACAAAGACATAATCAAGAAGTACGAGGCAGCACAACAAGGAAGATAAAAGAATATATCCTTCAACCAAAGAAAGGGTTCACTCTGTCCTCTACTAAAGAAAGTTTGACACAATTTAGTTTAACATAAGCAAGTCCCAAACACATGGGTCAAAAAAAAAATACATTGGAAAGGAAGAGGGTATTATCATTTCCCATTCCCCTTCCCCTTCAATTCCCAGATAACAGGGACTAGTCAAAAACCAGAAGTCTTGTAACAGCTTTTCCTGCAACACACAGTGTAACCACCACGGTAACTAGCTGGTAAAGTATCTTTTCTCTGTCATGGCAAACGATTACAAATGAAGCTATCATTTTCTTTTTCCATTCTTCTATCCATTCTTTTAGCTGCATGTGAGGAACAGCATTCTGCGGAGTAGTGTGATCGCAGGAGAAATAAAAGGAAATGGCATACTGGCAAACAGCTCTGCTTTTGAATAACATAACTGTGCTGCAAAATTTATAAGCCTGTTAAATAAACTTAGATCATTAAATAAAAAATTCAGGCCATTTATCTGGTCTGAAAAACTGTATGTATTTTAATTTGAACAGACATAATATTTTTTACAGTATATAATTTCTCATGGAGATCACACAAAAGAAATAGGTTAGACTGAGAAAGCTCTGCCAACAAGATAAACCTATACTCACAGACACATCTAATTCCCCAAGCTTTCATTATTAATGTTTTATGGCCCTCATTGATCTGCCCAATTTTGAAGAAAAATGTGTCTTTCATTTAAGCAGGCAGGGCAGAGTAACAGAGTTTTTCTGTATCAAATAGGAGGTAAAATGCAAACTACAATAGAGATGTCACAGCAAAGTACTGAGTTTGCTCACTGTTACCTGAAACACTGATCCCTGCACGGAGTGTTTTATTTGAACAGCAGAAATAGCATTAGCATACACAAGTATGACGGCATTCCCATAAAGAGAAAAATATGATGAATGCCATTTGTAGGAGGGTTTTTAATCTCTGCCTAAACATTTGCTTTTATACAGTCTTTCCATAAAGCAACATCCATTTCCTTTGCTGCAGATTCCTGTAGGTTGTGGCTAATATTTCAAGTTTAACCTATCAACATTTTTGATTTATTGGCATTAGAGAGAATATAAAAAGGAAATGATTCTTTTCCTGCACTCACTGATGAATCTCAATAATGCATCAGGAGCATTTACTAGGGTGAAGACACTTGAGGAGATCATACAGTTCAAATAGTTTTGTTGGTGAGTCTACTTGCATTAGTGATATGTGAAAATATAAGAACAGAAGCACTATGCTGTGCTCTGCAGTAACTCCTATCAGTTATGCTTAGGTATACTGGGAATAATGCATTTGCCTATGGCAAAGAGGAAACAATGAATTTATGCAGAAAAAAATACAGGTATATCTGTTATAACTCCATTAACACATGCCAGTTATATAAGGCTGATCACAAATCACACTTTGAAGCTAATATAATGATATATGAGATTTAGAGGCCACCCGAACAATCCCAAATTCCTTGTTTGTACTGCCTAGGCTGTGCTGTTTGACTCAGATCACAAGGACACAACTGTGTAATTTGCAGACAGCCCAGAGCAAGCACTAGTGTAACTCCTTACCAGACCATAATAAGCCATGAAAATAGAGAGACTGAAGTTTGTGATATCCTTCTCTCTAATCTGTCACCTGCATGTGAAGATTGATCAGCTTTCTCATCATCGCCTTTTAGCACAGTATGTTGGTGTGATATGGAGCGGTTCCTGGAAATCAAGAAGTCTAAAGGTTGTAATTCTCCAGGATGCTCATCCTGATATACAACTCTTGTGATGGCAGCTGACTCTTTTTAACTTTTCTGTTTTACTGAGCCACAGCACTGTCACTGTATGATAGAAGTGCTGGTTGGGATGGATGTCTATGGAGTTCATGTAGGTCAGTTCCTGCTCAGAATGTGGCTATGCCCAACACTAGAAAAGGCCAGCTGTGGCTTTGACTAGCCAAGACTTGAATTTCTCCAAGGGCACACAACCTCTCTGAGTAGCCTGTTCCAGTGCTGCACTGCCCTTCTAATGGATTTTTCTTTCCCAAGTGTCTAATCTGAAACTCTCTGGCTGTAATCTCTGACTTTAGCAGAGAGTTAAAATGACCTTTATGTTAGCTAAGATTAAATATGAAAATGAAATATGAAAAATGAAAAATTAATAAAACCAATTCCAACATTTCTTTTGCACCACCAGATGCGAGAACTGAAAACTTCAGTGCAAGATCATCTCACAACAGGTCATAAGAAAGACATGAAAACTCTCCTAGCAGAATGCTTTACCATTTAAAGGTCCAAGCTAGAAACTGAAAGATAAGGAATGAAAATACACATTTCAAATCTCATCAACTTTCGTAGGAGTGACTGTGGTAATTGCTAACAGTTTAGTCCAATGGGAAAGATACCCTATTATGTGTAGCACAATTAAAATGCAAGTAATATTCAGTCATCTGTATTTTAGAATCTCATAATTAATACTCAGTATTACCAGTGTTGCAGTAAAATCACAACCTTATATCACATCCTCAAAATTAGTTCAAAAGTCACACCTGACAAGCAGAACACAGAAGAAAGGTCTCATAGTTTAACCTGGCAGATGGCAACTAAGACCAAACAGCCTCTTGCTTATCACTCCCCTTCCCCTCCAGCAGGATGAGGAGCAAAAATGGACAAAAGGGGAAACTCATGGGTTGAGATAAAGACAGTTTAATAAGGCAACAAAGGAAATACTAATATTACTACTACTAATGATGATAATAATGATAATAATGAATATGAAAACCAAACTATATACAATACTATTTTTCTCACCACTCAATGAATGATCCACAGCCAGTCCCCGAGCAGCGATCGTGGAATGCCAAAATCATGAATTTCACGAAATTCCTGAAAAAGTTCAAACTCCTGGACAAGAGAGGATTCGAACTCATGGAAATGAGCAAGCATAGAGATTCCAAGTGTATTGGACGCCCTCCCCCCCGAGGTGAAAGCAAACAGTGGCCTACATTCTGCCACCAAAGGGATTGAGAAAAACATATTAACGATATCAATGATGGCATACCACCTGGCTGCCTTTGACTCTAGTTCATGCTGAAGTTCTAGCGTGTCTTTTGCCATGGCAGCACTCAGAGGTGGAGAAACTTCATTCAGGCCACAATAGTCTCCACTCTCCATTAGACCTTCTGTCATGGGTTCGGCCAGGATAAGGTTAATGTTCACAAGAAGCCAGGAGGGGACACAGGTGGCCAAACTGTCCAAACAAAATGGGGTATTCGATACCATACACCGTCATGCTCAGTTCTCAGTAGGGGAGCTGGCCAGGGGGAAGTCAGTCACTGCTCGGGAGCGTGCTGGGCAGCAGGTGGTGAGAGTTGCTCTGTGCATTTCCACTGCTTGTTTTGTATATTCTTCTTATCAGTATTATTGTTATTACTTTTCGCTTCCTTTTCTCTTCTGTTAAACTGCCCAACCCACGAGTTTTGCCTTCTTATTTCCATTCTCCTCCCCACCCCAGCGGGGGGAGGGGCAATAGTGTGACCGCGTGGCCCTTTGTTGCCAGCGAGGGCCAAACTATGACACTTTTGCACTGCCACATGGGATTGGTAAAGGGTGAACAAGCCTTACCAATTACTCCTTGGCTCTCCAGTTGACAAATCAGCTTATGGATGGGGATCATGGAGTCTCGGTAGGTGTGATATTGCTGCTGATGCACTGTTGTGGTCGTGATTGGCACCTGTTGTTTTTCAGCCTTCAGCAACCCCACAATGGAAGGGTCCTCTGCAAGCCCAGGCAAAGTAAGCAGCTGCTTAACTTCGTCATTCTCCAAGTCAGCTACACCAAAAGCCCACTGGTACTCTTTTGTGCCCTTGAAATACGCTCTCCTGAGGTAGTCTACACCAAGGATGCACGGGCCATCTAGGCTGATCACAATGGGGTACGTTTGCCACTCATTCCCAGTTAGGCTTATTTCAGCCTCCAATACAGTTAGCTGTTGGGATCCTCCTGTCAATCCAGAAATAAAAATGAGTTCTGCCCCTTTATAGCTTGATGGCACTAGGGCACACTGTGCACCGGTGTCTGCTAGAGCTTTATATTCCTGGGGATCTGAAATTCCAGGCCATTGAATCTACACAGTCTGGTACACGCAGTTGTCCCTCTACTCCAGCTTGCTGGAGGCAGGGTCCCTCTAGTTCTGGCCATAGTAGTTATTATCAAGGAATGGGTTCATGTTGCACATGTGGGTTACCCCATCCTTGGTACTCACGTCTTATAAGAACCAATTAGATGTTCCTCCTCTAGGATCAGAAGTAAAATCAAGCCTTCTGTTTTGTCTGGGGAATGACCCACTGTAAACTAGAGTGGCAATTTTTCTGGAACAACCCTCATTTGTGATTGTTTTTCCTTGCAACTCAAATACTCATGCCTTTAGCACCAGGGTAGGTTTTCCATCCCACCTTCTCATGTCCTCTCCATGGTCACGCAGGTAAAACCACAGGGTGCCTCATGTTGCATACAGTCTCTTTTCAGCAGGGGCATGATTTCTCCTAATAGCTGAGGTACCGGTCTGTACAGGTGGGAAGTAGGACCTATCCAATTTTTCAAATAGGATTTTGAACAGATTTTTTGATTTTTCAGACTGTCCACAACCGAAATCCAAGCCTGTGGGAAAGAAGAGAGATTGTCTTCATATTGCCAGAGATGAGCAGCCACTTCATTGACCATTGGTGCCTCTTCTTCCTTCCAGCCCATTGCTGCCAATGAGTTGGCATACAACAATAATGCACTCTGTACAAGCTTCTGCCATACAGATCATACACATTGGACTTCATCTGGATCTGTGGGTGCCTGTGGGTTGTCTGTGGTCATAACAAATCAGCTTATGGACAGCTAATTCCCTCAGGTACTGGATACCTCTCTTTGTGGTGGTCTACTTGCCTGGGTGGCATTTAATATCTTCCATGAAGGGATACCTGTCTTTCATGCCTGACAGAAGTCACGTCCAAAGGCTGAGGACATGTTTCCCTCTTCCAATTGCCTCATCAAAGCCCCTTTCCCTAGACAGAGTTCCCATCTTTTTGGCTTCCCTGCCCTCTAATTCCAAGCTATTGACCCCATTGTACCAGCATCAGAGCAACCAGGTGGCAATGTTCTCACTTTGATGGTGGCTGAAATCGGTTCTTATATCTCGCAGCTCACTCAGACATAAGGATCAGGTGGTTGCCTCCTGTTCTTCCTCCTGTGATGACCCTGGTTCATCTTCACTGTTGCACTCTTGATTTTTTTTTTTGCATTTCTTCTTCTGTATAGGGGCGACTGATACTGGCACGGGTTGGTTCTCTGGTTCAGCTGCAATGCCTATCATGGGGGTGTGAGTAGCTGCAGGGACTCTCGTGGGGGTTGAAGTAGCCTCAGGGCCCTTCGCTGGGGTCTGAGTATCTACAGTGGTTCCTTGCATAAAGATTTGAGTAGCTACAGTGACTGTCACAGTATTCTTCAACACTTTTTTAACCCCAAGCAAGATGTGACACCTATGCAGGAGATCTAGCAAGAAGTACATGCTGTGTTGAACACCCCAAGGATATCTGAAATCCTCAAAAGCTGTTGCAATTAGCCTGGTGGAAAAGGAGAAAATGGAGGAAGATGTATTCCCCATATCTTGGATCTTCAGAGAAAAAGTGAGTGTAATTGTTAATAACTCCCGCTAGATGGGTCCTGAGGTACAGTGATAAAGCTGCCGCTACCACTTCACCCTGCACGCCGCCTGCCACCATTTAACACAGATAAAGAATTAGCCCCTCAGCTAATGATTTTATCAAACAATAAGCCAGTGCCACACACCACAGCAAAGCATTAACCTTAGTCCAGTGCCCAGAGTTGATAGACTGCACTTAAACACCGATAAATAGTATATACAGCAAGTAAGATTTTACACAGTACAACTCTGAGACCAACTCAGAGAGCCACATCATGACCAATCACAACCAAACCAATGTAACAAATACTTATCGTAAATTCATTTTGACACACACTGGTGAGATCTGCTATTGTCTCAACCCTTCAAATACCAAGTTAGGTATCAAAATCACAATCTGAAGTGTGCTATCTCTTTCCAATGACTAGAGTAAAATCTTAAGAAATATAGGCTTTTAAATGAGATGCTATATTTAAATTAATAAAGCGAGCTGAAAATCTGACTGTGAATCTCCAACAAATCAGTAATGTTTTCATCAAAAGTCAGATGACCCTAATTCTGAAAACATTATTGAACAACTATATGTGGAGGAAAGTGCTACAGTAAGTGGCACATTATGAATACGAGAGTGTATTATTTCTTACTGTCCTAAGAAGCTGTTCTACCAACTGTAGAGGAAAATGGTGTAATAAGGAGAAGTACAAAGTGGAGAATAACACAGGAGAGGAGTGGAGTGGAGAGGAGTGGGGATGGGAGGGGAGGGGAAGCATAGGGAGGGGAAAGGAAGAGAGGGAAAGGGGAAGGGAAGGGAAGGGAAGGGAAGGGAAGGGAAGGGAAGGG
>Ga0065711_1029811_pt1 | contig 34737 bp, 15 predicted proteins | sample Hoacrofraction12_FD_59098 | JGI IMG/M metagenome (GOLD analysis project Ga0065711, IMG submission 59098) | Hoatzin crop microbial communities from Cojedes, Venezuela - Epithelial fraction 12 v2 (version 2) | ecosystem: Host-associated > Birds > Digestive system > Esophagus > Crop | place... | reverse complement strand
GGGAATTTCCCCCCCCCCCCGTGGATTTTTTTCATAATGGTGTAATTGTATCCATTATAGTGCGATAGTGTATTTTTCTGCTAATGGGAAGAAATGTCAAGACAGAAATGCTGATGAACGTGCTTTACTTCCAATGATGTCTTAAGCAACTGTGGGGAGCTGTAGTGGATGTGCCATAATTTGTTTTTCTGCTAAAATACTTTATTTTATATGAAGTACAAAGTGTACAAATTCACAAATTTGATTGCACAAGTGTATATGATGTACGGATGTCTTCCAGTACTGTTAATATGTCTGGAGAATCATACAGCTGTGGTGTGGAGAGCTGCACACACTGATGTATTACAGAACTCCACGTCAGTATGAGAAATACTGGCTGTCACCAAATAAGAGCAGAAAATGGGGCAGGATAGTTTGCAGCTAGCTGGTCTGCAACAAGTTCAGGCCAAAGAAGTCTCAAATATAGAAAGCAAGAAGAATTAGTTGCTTTTGATTTGTAGGGAGGGGGTAGTATGGGAAGAGTGCTATGTACTTAGGAATATCCAACTACCATGAAGTTGTTATCCTGCAGATTTCACGACCGTAAAGATCTTTAGCCATCCAAGACCAGACAAATTCGCATTCTGGTGGAATTTACACCAAGACGATTGGAAGACAGTTACGTATAAATGGACAAAAGGCAGGTGCTCAGTGTTTCTGGAGGTCAAGGTGGTCCTGTGACATTTCTCCTGCTGGTGGGCTAATGAGGACAAATGCAGGTGATGATAAAAGTGAACTAGCTGACTAGCTGAGTGGTGCAGAAGGGGTGAGTTTTCCTGTTACGCAGCAGTAGCTTGGTTTCAGGGCAAAAAGAGATGTCAGGCTTTTCTCCGAAGAGGGTAACTTGAAATGAACATCAGTTACAGAGGAAAGGCAAATAGAATAGCTAATAAAACATGTACAGAAAGAAAAAACAAACTTTATTCTAATGCAAAACCAGGATATTGGAAATACTGCTCATCAAGGACTGATGAATAGTTCTAAGGGTCTTTATAAAGAAAGAAAGATACTCAGTTTGGGGGAAAAATGGAAAGCTTATGATTAGTCTGTTTAGTATCACTGGCCCTTAGTGGGAAGAGTGATGCGTTCAATGGTTAAAATCGCTGCCTATACTTTAGGAAGGGCGAAATGAGGGAAAATGATAGTGCTATTTTAAGTAAAATAGCTTTACCTATTTTTGACTTTCGAGAACTGAAAAAAATTAATACTTGTTACTTGGTATTCTGTCTGGTAAGCCACAGCACAAATAAGGGGGTGATTGGTGACACCCAATCTTGTCTGTAAGTTGGAGACATGGATTTGATGGATGGACCACTCGGTGGATAAGGAATTGGCTGGATGGTCACACTCAAGAGAGTTGCGGTCAATGGCTCAGTGTCCAAGTGGAGACCAGTGATGGGTGGCGCTCCTCAGGGGTTGGTATTGGGACCGGTGCTGCTTAATATCTATGTTGGCGACTTGGACAGTGGGATTGAGTGCACCCTCAGCAAGTTTGCCAACAACACCAAGCTGTGTGGTGCAGTTGACACTCCAGAAGGATGGAATGCCATCCAAAGGGACTTTGACAGGCTTGAGAGGTGGGCCCATACGAACCTCATGAAGTTCAACAAAGCCAAGTACGAGGTCCTACACCAGGGTCGGGACAATCCTAAGCACAAATACAGGCTGGGTGGAGGATGGATTGAGAGCAGCCCTGAGGAGAAGGACTGCAGAATGCTGATTTACAAGAAGCTCAACATGACCCATCAATGTGCGCTTGCAGCCCAAGAAAGCCAGCCGTATCCTGGACTGCATCAAAAGCAGTGTGTGTCCAGCAGGTCGAGAGAGGGGATTCTGCCTCTTTACTCTGCTCTGGTGAGATCTCACCTGGAGTCCTGCATCCAGCTCTGGAGCCCTCGGCACAGGACAGGCATGGAGCTGTTGGAGTGGGTCCAGAGGAGGGCCACAAAGATGATCCAAGGGATGGAGCACCTCTGCTATGAGGAAAGGCTGAGAGAGTTGGAGCTGTTCAGTCTGGGGAAGAGAAGGCTCTGGGGAGACCTTAAAGCAGCCTTTCAGTACCTGAAGGGGGCCTGCAAGAAAGCTGGAGAGGGACTCGTTACGAGGGCACATAGTGATAGTACAAGGGGTAATGGCTTTAAAATGAAAGAAGGTAGGTTTAGATAAGATAGAAGAAAGAAATTCTTTACTGTGAGTGTGGTGAGGCACTGACACAGGTTCCTCAGAGAGGCTGTGGATGCCCCCTCCTTGGCAGTGTTCAACACCAGGCTGAATGGGACTTTGATCAGCCTGGTCGGGTGGAAGGTGTCCCTGCCCATGGCAGGGGGGATTGGAACTACGTGATCCATAAGGTCCCTTCCAAGCCAAACCATTCTATGATTCCACAAATAACTTGCTACGGACCATCAGACTGCAGTCACGTCTCTGATGACTAACTCCGTAAGTACAGGAAACTTAATTTTTATGTGCAGGTGGTCTTGTACTGCTAATATTAAAATGTTCATGAAAAAGTTGATGGATGTAATATTCTTAGAATTCGTTGTAGAAGGATTTGGAGTTGCACCTGACATTGAAAGGTGCCAAGAAACCAATTGCATATTTAGAACCTCTTTGTGTCTGATAAAGTATAAATGACTATGAATTGATTTTGATTGTGTATAATAAAGTTTAATCAGCAGCATTTATTTGTTCCTTTTCAAAAAGAGCACTTGGAAGCCATTCAGCCAAATCATCTGTATAGAAATTCCTTTTCTACTGCGGTTTTAAAGGGAAATCAGTTAAAGGATGTTTTACTAGATGCTTAGAAAACAACAAATCTAAACAAGGGTAATGTCATAGTAGTTTAAAAGTGTCCATCTGTTAATTAAATGAAGGGGAAAGAGCTACAGCAGTGAGTTACGGGTTAGAAGCTAAAGACTGCAGAAAGTGAGAGATGCAGGAAGCCCTGTTAAGGTATATTGGATGCTAATGTTAGGACCACTGTGGTGCTTAAGAATGAGATAAAATATACCAGCCCTTTGTTTATTGTATACTTACGTTTCAGTTGCTTGGCGAAATAGGGGACTTTCATAATAGAGAAAACTGAGAACAACTCAGGGATCAAACTGACTGCTTTGTAGGCTTGTTCAACAGGCAGGTGGCTCACTTTTTAAATTGCTTTATCACTCAGGAAATTATTGGGTGATAATCATATAGTTAATTTAGTTCAGTCTGGTTTTAAGTTAGAGGGTTCATATTTTTGCCAGTATATCATGTGAAATAATGTTTTATTCTTATGCTCCCTTCCTCTCCCCCTTGAACTAGTTGCGTATGTGAGAAGGGAGCACTGCTTATCTTGCACATGTAAGTGTCGCTGTCTGGGGATACAAAACTGCTTGATCCTGCCTGTCATTCTTGGTGAGATGAAGAAGCCTCTGTGGTCTTTTTGCTAGTACCAGGCTATGTAGAACTCTAGCCATTCTCTTGCTCAGTTTAAATGCTTATATGACTGATGATGGTCGTTCATTCCTTCCCTACCTTTTGTGCTAAAACACAGACTTCGGGTGAAAAGTATTCCAGACTTAGTCTGAATCTTGTGTCACAGTTACAAATGCGTTCATTCATTTAGGAGCTGAAATACCTCCCCTCTAATTCAGAGGACAAAAACTCTGGAAGTTTGGACCTGTTGGAGCGGGTCCAGAGGAGGGCCACAAAAATGGTCCGAGGGCTGGAGCACCTCTCCTATGAGGAAAAGCTGAGAGAATTGGGGCTGTTCAGTCTGGGGAAGGGAAGGCTCTGGGGAGACCTGACTGTGGCCTTTCAGTACTTCAAGGGGGCTTATAAGAAAGATGGGGAAAATCTTTTCAGCAGGGCCTGTTGTAGTAGGACAAAGGGTAATGGCTTTAAACTGAAAGAGGGCAGATTTAGGTTAGATATAAGGAAGAAATTCTTTTCTGTGAGAGTGGTGAGGCACTGGCACAGGTTGCCCAGAGAAATTGTGGCTGGCCCCTCCCTGGCAGTGTTCCAGGCCAGGTTGGATGAGGTTTTGAGCAACCTGGTCTGGTGGAATGTGTCCCTGCCCTTGGCAGGGGGTTGGAGTGACATGATCCTTCAGGTCCCTTCCAACCCAAACCATTCTGTGATTCTGTGAAAGTATGGGGGTAGTTTCTGTAACTGAGCTAATTGGAGCACGAGAGGAAGAGATCCCACCTTGACTGCTGCCTTCCGTCATTGCTTTCAGCACATATCAAGGTAGAATTGTGGGCTGATTCCCACAGTTCATTCTTCACCCTGTTATTTTGGAAGACAACCAGGACTTAGTGTATTTCTTCTCTTGAATGTTACGTTCTTATTAAACTGTAATTGTATTTTTGCTTGCTACTGTTTGGGACAGTAAAGGAACAGACCAGGTAGATATCTTGGCTTTCAATTTTCTAGTTAGAAAGCCTAAACGCTTGTATCAGCATAACTCTACTGGTTTTATTATGCATATGTTGATAAGGATATAATGTGTAATGCATTTCAAGGTGTTTAAGAGCAGGATGGGTAAAATCAATATTTTCCCAAACAGTATGATCACCCTTTGTGATGATGTAACCTGAAGGAGTTTTAGTAAACAAACTGGAATTGCCTATCATGATTCAGCACAAGTGTGGGTTAGACAACAGATCATATGTCCTCCAGGACAGAGTAAGGTGACCTAGATGGATAGAGGACCACATGATGTGTGTGGGGGTGGGGTGGGGGGGGAAGTACTGGTTGAGGAGCAATGATATTTGCACATCAGCAGACTGGTAATTGTCGGGATTTTATTTTTAAGCATTGTTGTGAAGATGAGAGATAAGGAAGAAGGAGGAATTCATAATGAATTAATTTTGTGTATCTCTGTGGGGATGGTGTCAAAGGTTGTTTTGAAGAATTGATGATGGTAATGGTAGTGACAATAAGCTGCCTATCTGTCTAATAGAAGAGAGGGGAAAATAGGTGTACTTAAAGCAGCAACACAGTCAAGCAGTGTCCTAGAAATGGTTTTTGTAGTAAGTGGTGCAAGTTTGTGTGGTTAAGGTTTTGGTTTGGGTGTTTGGAGCAGGGGGAAGTGTGACTACAGGAACTCAAGGGAGAAACAACTAGGTAGAGTTATGGGTCGGAGTAAGAACCAGGATACTGATGATTTCCACAGAGCATGTAATAAGAAAATATGGTGGTAGTTGAGATGAAGTTCTGTTTTTATATGCACTGAATTTTAAGTAGGCAGTCCCCAGCTCGTTATCTGGAGCTTTTCTGTGAGATGGATGTGCGTCAGGGTTAACATAGTGTTAGGAAGGTGGGGGAAGCAGCTTGGGGTGGGAAAGAATGTATTGAGAAAGAAGAAGAAGCAGAAAAGTGGAGAGGAATGGGCTAACCAGAAGTACAAGAAATCACAATGGAGTGAATGAAGAAGCAAAATAAATGACTCTTTAGGGGCTCTCACCTTGTATGAGGGCTTATTCATTGGGAAAGGTCACCTGTAGAGCGGTACTAGGTCTCTGAGAAACCTTGGGCTGATAGGCGATGTTAGCAACCCAACCAAGTTTTTTATTTTCCCTTTTTTATGTCTTTGCTTGTTTTCCCTCTTACACTTAACTCTGAGAGACAAAATTGACTGAGAGTAAAGGCTCCTCTTTTAAATTTCCCTGCTTTTAAAGCAAATCGGCTGTAGTTTTCTCCACATGTGCGTTTAAAGCATAACTGATTGGAGATAGAGAGATGTGGTTTCTGCAGGGAGCGATTACCCAGGCATTTTTGCATCTAGCAAGATTTAAATTTAAGACTCTGTAGTCTTAAACTAGCGGGTGTTAGATGAATTGGTTAAGCTCTATTTCAGTGTTTGCTCTTTTGGGTTTAGATACTGGCCTGCCAGGTCTAACTGAAGCTGTTGAACGTTTCTTTTTAACTAGAGCGCGAATAGCACTACGGCTATCTAACCGCTAGCACTCATTCTGGTCTCTGGGCTGTTAGCATATATTCTCAGCCCAGTCTCCTATTGGTGTGAACACCAGGCAACTGTTAACTTGAAATGCATTATTTTCTAGATTTGTATGGTTTTATGGGAGAACTGGACTATGTGCTGTGTCATAGAGTGCATGCATTAAAACTGTGCGGAATGATTTTATCCGTGACATTAGCAGTCTGTCTCAGTTCTGATCCCTTAATGGTATTAAAATGAAAGCTAGTATCTAGGATGGAATTAGTCCATTAATCTTACTACTGATCTTTACTACTGAGATTTTTCTGTGCTAGAAAAAATTTTTAGTGCTTTTTCAGCTGTTAACAAAGATGACTGACACATTAAAAATCAACCTGTTGGAAAAGTTTATGTTTTTTTTTTTTTAGTTGCTAGACAGAATATTACAGAGAGATGTCATCTAATGTAGTTTAATATATGTCCATTTTTAACTCTAAGAATCTCAGTAATCTGCATGTAAACAGGTGATTTGCTTTATTGCTATGAAAGCTTTAAATACAGACTTAATTGTTTTGTCCAGATCTTATAATGGCTTCTTGGAGAATATCTGGAAGATCCAGAAGAATTGATTTTAGATTAGATTAAAGAGATGTCAGGTTGTTTTTAGAGCTCACGTGATTGTTTCGTTCTTCACTCAGAAGTTAGAATGGAGCTGTATCTAAAAACCAAAGAAACCTCCATTGTTTGGCTGTCAGATCTAATAATGCATTTCACATATTACTAGAAGATACTGTGAACTGGATGTGCTCCTGCGGTAAAAAGGATTTTGGGATATGTATAAATACACTCTTCAAAATGCGTTTTAGGGCATGAAGTTTGGTAGCACTTCTGTTGATACGTGATGGGCACATTCCTCTTGGCAGTGTATTTCTCCAAGACAACCCTTCAAAGGATGAGAAATTGGGAATGAGGAGAAAGAAACTGGTGATTGTCAGACTATGGACAAACAGCAGTTTGTGCGTGTTACACTTATGCTGTGTTAGTTTAATAAAAGCCATTAAGAATTGAGGCAAAACAACCCTCGCTATAACCTCATTATCAGAGGGAACACAGTAAACTGGTATCCTGTTCTTTTCCAGACACTGCCATCTTCTATCCAGGGTTTTAAATAACAATTATGTTCTTGTTTTTTCAGATGCAGAAGCTACCTGTGCATTGGTTACTTCAAGTTCAGTCTGCAGAGTGTTGTTTTTTTTTTAAGGCAGAAAAAATTAGGACTATTTTCCCATCAATTGAATTCAGCATATTAATTTCCTTAAATTTTCTTGTGAGTTAGGGATTAATTACCCTGCAGCACTGCAATTTCAAATGATAGAAATCTTTATTACCATCATGAACTGTTGTTTGCCTTTTAGTTGATGTGGCTTGTGGTCCTGGATTGTTTCTGTGTGTTGGAAGATTGTTGTCCTGTTACGCAGTAAAAATCCAGGGGGTTTTATACCTCCATTCCATCCACAAAACAAATCACTTCTAGAACAGCATTTGCAGAATGTAAATTAGGTTACAAGAGGGGTTTGGGTAGCTTTGAATTATGTTGTAAAAAGTGACAATCTGTTCCTTCATCATTGATTCTCAGGCAGGTAGTGAGGAGATCTGACAGCAAGCCAAGGCTTAGTGTTTAGAAATTGGCTCAAACCATGAGATTAAGCAGCAACACCAGTCTTTTCAAGAGTAATGTGATAATGTCACAGAGAAACGTATCATACCTCGCTGGCAGATGGCGCATGCCTGTGTGAAGTGTAATAGAGTAAAAATACTTTGTGGTTTGACATTGTATATATTTAGTCACAATCACTAGCTGTTGCAGTTAGTTATGAATTTAATATCAGTTCAGACTGGAAATTTCAACTTCTGAGAAGACACCAGTTCAATTGTTCGCAGCTTACTAAGAAGTTTTAATACCAGAAACTTGCCTTGAGAGTACATCCCTACTTCAAATCAGTACATTTTAAAAAATTCTTTGCTCTGTGATTCTGCTTTGTTCCTGCTACACTATCTAATGCCCAGTTTGAATACAGAAGTGTATTATTCCTCCTGGTGTCTTCCTTTGTAACTGTTTATAGAGAACTCTGACATTCAAGAGCTGATCTTCAGAATGTGCTTATGGGGTGAGTTAATGATACATTGTCATGACAGTGAATTGATGTGCACAGTAATTGGCAGCTGAAGCTATAAGAAGTATCTGACAGTTCTTTTTTTTTTTCTTTAAACCCATTTAAACAAGCAAGAACATCCTGATATTTTTGTATCACTTAGTATGTTAAGAGTGTAGCTGAGGTTGATTTTATTCATAGGTATGAATGTTTTGCAGTTTCGCAAGCAAGTTCTCAGATTGCTAATTGTATCTGTAATCAAACTGGTCAGTGATGTCTCCTAATTCAACTTTATAAAGCAGTGAGGAACAAAATAAATACAGAAGGAAGTAGAGGGTTCCTAATAGCAATTGTTAATTGGAAAGCTGTGACTGTACACATGGTGGTGGGGGAAATGACGTCTGAAAATAGATTGAAGTGTTGCTCAACTAGCCCTGCTCACCTCTGCCCTGGAAGGAAAGGGAACTCGGGAATTTACATACCCTAACAATGACTTGGCTGGTGGAGTGAGATCTGTGGTTAAGTATATAATTATAGTAGCTGTTCACTGTCAGTTTCGGCTTATTTTTAAACAATTTTAATTTGAAATCTCCATTATGCTGTAAAATTGTGTTTCTGAAATATGGGAAAGGTAAAACATTCATCAAGTTCGTAATACCTATTTTCTAACCTGTTTCACACAACTACTTGGTGATTATTGGTTCTAACAGTTTAGTATTTTATGCGTAATTTCATAAATTCAGCTATTAAGCCTCAGCTGGTTAGCAGCTCAAACTGTGTTTCAGAATCTCCTGGACTAACTAGGGGCAGTGAAAGGTCAGAGGCACAAGACAAATTCATGCATTTAGAGTGCCGTGAACATGCACAGAATCTGTAAAATTTGTGGTCTGAATTCTGTCTAGGTTTCTGCTGCAGCATGTATCCACAGCCTTCTGTAGTTTAATAATCTGAAACAGCTCTAGGATCCAATTTTGTGCTTAAGCTGTGGCATAACTGACAAAGTGGCTGCCTGATACAGGAGGTATATTGAAAGTACATCTATCTGTGTAGGTGTTAAATGGAGAGGAATATACCATTTTTATTGTTATTAATGGGGTATAAGTAACAGGTTGTTCATCTGCCATGTTGGAAACCTACATTTAAATGTTGTCCAAGGGGACCTTAATCTCAAGTCACTGACTGTACTGTGGGACAGGAGTGTACACTCTGTGTCAATTTTGGGGTCATTCAGATGGATTACTCATCCTGAGACTTGCTGAGGTTTCAATTTGGGAAATTCAGTATACAGTTAAATGTTGTGCCCAAAATCTTTGCCAAAGGTTCTTACTCCCTGTGCTTTCTCTCGTGCTTGGTAGTCATAGTCACTTTAGTATCTAGATCACTTCTATCTTCCTCATACGAAGTAGTTAACAGGTTATCTGTGTTAGTGAGTCAGTGTCTACTTAATGGAATATTTAGCCAATTGCTTCTTGCTCCACGGCAGTGTGGGTGTTGAGTGCCACCAGCATTTTATACACACCCATGGTCCCTGTAAGACATGGTGCCATATTTATGAAGTACTGCACAAATAAAATCAGGCATCTCCCTCCCTGAAGTGTTTCAGTATCTAATAAAGATGTGGGTGTGATGAAGTAGAAGAGGGAAAAGGTTTTATGTGATGAACAGCAGTAGGGAAAAAGAGATAAGGGTCATAACAGCATCATGCAAGTTAACCACCTATTTCCTTTAGATCAGATGTGTTCTTTCTAGAAATGGTGGTATACGTTCTGGTGTAGTTTAATGTGTGTGTACGACTCAGTTTCATGTTTATTTACAAATCTTACTACTGGTTAAATTGGTGTATTCTGTCTCTTAAGTATTCTGATTCTCTTAGTTCTTTGTTTCACAAATTTTCCACACTCCTCCTCTTTCCCATCATCAGTCTCTCCTGTGCTGCTGTGAAAGAAGGCTGAGGGCTGAGCACATTTGCTGTGGCTAACAATAATAGGCCTAAAACAATCTGACCACTGGGAGCTGCCACTGTCTAGGATCCATGTGCTGATGGAAAACTTAAGAAGGGTTGGGGGGGTGAAAAGGAAGGGGGTCGCAAAGGAATAAAGGGTGAGGGCACCAGATCTACATAGTTTTCTCATGGATGTGCAACCTCTGTTGTTATCCAGCATGCTCGTGTCACATTGTTTGTGGGGCCAGTTGGCCTCCTGATGCAATGTAGGTATGTCCAGTCCTCTCTAAAGTTGTTGTCAATTCTGTAGCAGCACTGGAAATCTTTTAAATGGCTGAAGCTTAGGTGAGAGTTGTCATAACTTACAAAGACTGGTGGGTTTTTTGCTTTTCCATTTTAATTCCTAGATTGAGTGAAGTTGGGTTCTTTGTGTTATCACTAGCAGCAAAGCTTCCTCAGGCTTAGCTAGACCTTGGTGTGTAGCTTGGTACAGCTACTCGCTTCTAGTCAGTGAGTTAGCACAAATGTCACTTAGAGAAAAGTGTCTTGGTAAAGGATTGTGACAGTGCATGGGATGCAGACTGTTGCTGTTCTGAGAGCTGCTGGTTTGGTGGTCCCTAAGCATGGTCTGTGAGGTCAAGGTAAGTGGTCCAGAAGCCGTGTCTCCCTGATCAAAAACCTCAGGTATTTTTCTGTTGTGCATGGTTTGTTTCTTGTTTTTTGAAGGTCAGGTACTGCTGTATCGTGTACTTCAGATACAAGAAACAAATTGATGTGAAAGTAGATCACTAAACCTGTTTATTTTGCGTGAGAAAAGCTTGTATTAAATTAATATAGTGTTTAAGGATGACAGGTATATTAACATTTCAAAGGCTTTTTTTTTTTTTAAAACCTGCCTAAAATTCTTGTTTTTAACATGAAATTTGGAGTATAAAGTCAGTGTCATGTCTCTATTTTCTACATTTTCATTCCTGGCTTGGTCTCTGGTTATTTGAGGTAGTGCAATGGCATCATAGTAACAGAGCCAGTAAACATCAGCAAAGCCTGAAGCAGAATTATTTGCAACAGTATATAGTAACAATTTAATCCTCCTCACATTTTCTGTTCTGCAAAGCAACCTTGGTTTATAGAAATTAGTGATTTGCAAGCCTGTGGACAGTGGATCTACTTTTGTGAATGTATTTGTTACCTCCTGTAAAGCAGAAATAACTTCCAATTAATGAGTGATTTCGCTAATTTAATTTCTATCCATCAGTATAAGCCATCTTGGGTCTATAAAGGGATTTTACTGATATTTTTATTTTCATGGTTGGAAAGAATACTGGAAGTACTGTGAGATGAAGCATTGTATATCGTGAATTCAGGAATGATTGAGTCAATGTGTGATTATTCAGCTGCTTTAGTGAGACTTGAAAAGAGAGTATCTCAAATAGCAATTACACTGACCAGTTAATTTTGCTAGAGTGGAGGCACTGAAACATGTATCTCCATGGTTCATGAAAAGCACTAAACTTCAACCTTCTCCCTGGAAATGTTTCCAAATAAGCCAACTGATCTGCTTCCTAAAATACTGACATTGACCTTAAATGAAAAGTAGCTTTTGGCTTTGGATATAATGTTCAAGTTGGTAGTGGTGGTGGTGGTTTGGACAATGTGACCTGGAGAGGTCCCTTCCAACATCCATCATTCTGCAATTCTAACTGGGGCAAACAGTGGAAAATAGTGCTGTATCTTGATGCTTTTAGCAGGAATATTTGGTTTAAGGGCAATCAGAAGTCGCAATATGACTACTTACCTGCAGCAGCTAGGCTTTCTGATGGTGTTGCAGATATAATTGTTTATACTCAATAACAATGTTGTATGTTGATCTTATAATAGAAGAACTTTTCAGAGCATACGTGCTGAGGCTCTGAGAGATAGGCAACTTGATTCATATATGATTCCTTGCAGTTTTAAGAGCTGAGAAACTCCTCCCATCTAGTGCACGTGCATTACAGCAGTTTCTCGCTTGTGAGATCAAACTCGTCCATACTGGTCGTTTCTACAGTAATTGCACTACTGTAAAGGGAGATTTTGAACCCCGTGCAGTTTTTGTAAATCTGGGTATGTTTATTTTCTTGCGAAACCACGCTTTGCACTCAGAACACTTACACAACGAGAGTTTTTGCAGCTATATCCACACAGGTGAGAGAAATAATTTGGAAGTTGTTTCTTTAAAACAAATTTAGCTCATATTTGCAGTCTTCATTTATGCCGTGGAGACTGTTCTTTGACCATCTTCCCCAAGGGTAAGCAATCGTCAGCAAAATTCAGCAGATCTGATTTGTCTGCATGTGTGCAGGTATGAATGTGTTTCATTAATCGTCTTGTCCAAAAGTGCTGTTACAGTATTGTAAGTAATGAAATAAGTTTCATTTTGCTAGCCTCCAGGTATTTCATTCAGATAATTAGAAATATCTCTAGTGGAACTGTAGATACTCTGGCAAAACAATGAAACTGTGAATATTAAAATCAATTTGTATAGCAAGTTAGCCAATCGGGGACCTTTTCCATTCCATTATTGTTGATAAGCATAACCATATCCCTTGGCAGAACACTTATCAACTGCATGTCCTCTGCAGTACACTGACAGTGTTGCCAAATACAGGTTATTTTGGGGCATGCTGGAAGAAAATATGAATCTTCATGTGCTCACTGAGAAGGTGCTGTCAGCTGTCCTTTTCCTGCGTTGAGGGATTCTGGTTGTCAGCAGCTGCGACAGCATTGGTACTAGGAGGTAACAAATCCTCAAGTAGGTCAGTCTCATGCAGCTTAAGGTAATGTATCATAATTAATGTCTTAGACTCCTCCACCCAAGACCAGTGGTAAGATAATGCTCCTGAAGCTGGTCAGGTTTTTGTTGATGAGACAATCTGTGTAGCAGAGATTGTTTCTTTGCTTCACTCTGAACGTCTGGCTTTGATTCAGACACTGAAGTAACAAGAATCAATGAGACATGGTGACAGCATCTGCTTCCAGCAAAAACAAGATGCACTCCTTCTTGAGAATAGCCTCTGAATCCTTTGTGTCTCCCTGGTCCTCCCCTCTTGTCCCTCCCTGTTCCCCAGTGTGGGAATCCAAGATTAACTAAACTGTCTGTGGTCTACAGACCTTCCTACTTCATGTGAAATGTCTGTTTGATTTCCAAAGGTATGCTATCTTTTGCCAGCTGTGTTTTAGCTGTTATTTCCTCAATCAAGATCATATGTTATTATTTTTTCAAGTCTAGCTCACCGTAAGGCATGCATTTCTCACCTATGTAGCAAGCTGTGATTGATTAACAGTCTTGCCAGTAACCACTGACAGTAAAACTTCTGTATTACTGTTGTGTGTGAAAGGATTATGTGCATCTGTATATACTCTCCAGATACTTAATATTCTGCTTATGGATATCCTTGTGCAGGCAAAACCTTCAGTGAGGGCAGTGATCACTGATTGTGTGTACAATTTGACTTCCTTGGTCTGCTTCAGAACCCCTCATTTTCCTGGTCCCTGTTCCAAAAGGAAAAAATATAACTAATCTCATTGCCCTAAAATTGTTCTTGGTTTACAGGATGGGTTTTAGTGCTGCAGTATGGGATCTATTCTGCTTAATGTGTGTGTCTGCTATGGATAATCTTGATCAAGCTAAAGTCTATTTTTTAGCTAAACATACTTTCTCACTGAACATGACTGGATGTTTAAGGGCAAGCACAGATAATCTGGCTTCTCCAATACTCTTTAGAAATTACTTAAAGAAATAATTCACGATGTTTACTGTTTTCACTGTTTAAAATGGAGGGTGGTTGCCATAGGCTAAAGGGTGTCTGAAATGTCTCTGAAGCAAGCAATTTTTGAGATACTTATTTCCAACCCTTACTTAAATGAACAGAATAAATGTTGTAATTTCCCTACCCTCCTTTTTTTTTTCTTCTTTTTTTTAAACAGACTGGAGAAAGTAAAAAGTACTTGGGAATTATGCATTGTCATTCAGTGTATTAAGTATAACCTTGTTTCCTGATCTGTTGTGTGAAAGTTTGCCACTAGTGTTCTGGGTGCATCAATATTGGTTCAGCGTGCTCCGATACCCATTGGAAAGAATAACAGGGATTTGAGGTGAAATGTATTTGTGTGACAATTATAGTGACAAAGATGTTTATTGAATCAATTGCAGGCCTCACTCGTCTAAAACCAATGGTAAGCTGGAACTGAAATACTTAGAGATGTGAGCAGCCTCCAGGGTGCAGTGAATTGACCAGAACAGCTGTGCTGGAGCAGACCAGCAGTCCATCTGGCAAGCACTTTCTAGCAGCAGTTGAGTAATTCCCAAGGAAGAGCAAGAACTGGGTGAACACATGGGATAGTTCCCCCAAGTACTCTCCTCGTACTTTAAGCTGAGTGCTAGGGCTCTTCTGCTGTGCCTTTTCGGTTGGAGGAACCTCACAGGTATTGAGACTCAGTCTGCTGTGGTCAATACTGTGTACTAGAGCAGGATAAAGTCAGATTTCATTAGGTATTTTTATTTTGAGGGTGATTCATGCCAGTCATCTGAAGTACCTGTTGCCATTTGTGCAAGCCAAGTATGGAAGTCGTGATCTGAGCTGGTCAGGGTCCTGCTGTGTGGTTACCTTCGGCACCTCTGAATACCCTGATCTGTTTTCTTTGAGAGTGTGTTGTGCTTTCCTGCAAACTGGACATGGTGATGTGAGTGCGTGGAAGCCTGGAGGGTTCCTGCTGCTGAAGACTCATCGATGCTTACAGTTGTAGTTACAGCACACTTTTAGCTTTTCTGATACAGGTTTAAGGTTATCTGACTGACTGTCACAGTTTCAAGTGACATTAAGGTAACATCGGTTGCAGCGAGTTAATTGTTCTTGTCTGATGCTGTAACTGCTGTCTTCTATTCAGTATGTAGCTGCTTTGTCTCCAAAGCAGGATGACCTGAAATATCCAGGTGGTGGTTTGTATTCCTCCCTCCAGGCACACACATCCCATTTGCTGTATTATCTCCTCTGGATGTTTGGGATCGGATGAGATCCTTGTGCTTGGTTTGGAAGTGTACAAACAGTTCATGATTTGGTAATGGCTCCCTACCACTGGATTTTATTCTTCTGGGCATTTCAACAGAGGTAGCTTAACAGGTGTCAGGAAATGATGCAAGAGTAATCCCTTTTTGTTTGTTGTTTTTGTGATGATTATGGGGCTAGCTATTTCTTTGATCATTTTTCTGGTCTGCACACTCTGCCTGCAAAGTCTTGACCTTATGCTTTTTTCTTTGAGGCACAAGCACCTGACTGTCTCTCTGTCAAATCCAGCCCTGCACTATCATGTTTTCTGGTTTATTTCTGCTTACCCTAGCAGAACTATTGCAAACCTGCATGTCTTCTGTCTGGGAGCTTGTGTACAGTACTCTGAATAGCTTTTGTAAAGATTAAGTAGTTTTTCAGCAGAAGCAAAGCGCAGTGGGAAAGGAAAGAAGCATGCAGCCATGGCAGTTTGACAGACTTTCTCCCAAGAGCGCAGGTTTTGGAATCTGCTTTGATCCTTACTGTCTTTCTGGATCTTTTTAAATGTCTTGAGCGCCACTGTTCTGTATTTCTGAGGCTGGCTAAACTGATAGAGGCGTTTTTTCAGCAGGAAACTTGAAAGACTTGAGGCTTTAATATTACTTTTACTTGTGTTACTTTTTTCCCTTTCTGTTTGCATGTCCTGGTTGCCCTTCTATTGAGAATAAATGAATAGATTTATGCAATATGGTGTATTGGAGTCCATTTGGTACAAATGCAGAAGCTGCCACCAGTGACCTCTGAATGAGGAATAGGACATGTAACATGTGAAAGTTGGTTATGGCACAGTCCTGCTGTGACAATCCTGGCTACTGAAGGAGTTGATCATTCCGTGATTGTACTGCTGCTTGTTTCTTACCCCAAACCAAGGAATTTTCCTTCCTCCTGGAACAATTTTGATTTTAAGTCCATTTTAGGATTTTTTGAGGACACATTTATGATAATTTTCTGATAGGCTGATTCTGCTTTTTGTTGGAAAGAAGTGAAATATAGTTCCATTTATAGGTAAATCCTTTGAATGAAGCTGTTACCTGTGCTCCCCACAATTTAAGTTTTTTGTAGGTACTGCACATTTGACAGATTACACTCTGCCCGACTCAGCTTCTTAGCTGTTCTACATGACTTCGTGGTCAGTTAGATTATCTTTCTGACCATAGTGACATTTAATCCCTCTGAAGATATGTTCTTCTTCTGTCTTTGTTGAAGCCAGATTTGTCCTTTCCATAGATCCAGCCACTGATTTTGAATGTCTTCAGTTGAACACGCTGAATGTTTTTGTTTGTTTATAATTGTTCTGCGTCAGTGATCTGATATGCCTTATGAAATGTGTTGCAACTTTCTAAGAAATTCCTAAAGCTAATGATACAGAAGTGTACTCTTCATGTTCTGTTATTTTCTGATGTGGTTTTTTTTTAATTTTCTTCACAATTATGTGCAAGAGATGTCTAGTATAGGAGGTTCAATATTTTAATACAGCAATTAAAAATGGAGTAGAAATGAAGCAACTTGATAGACAGAATGCTATAAAATAAAAATTAAAGTAGGATAAAAAACAATGTTTTGTACTGTGTTACACACGCAAAATAATCTCCCCCGAAAGTATATATGTGATTGTTACTGTCTTGAAGTTGTTTCAGGTTCTCTGAAATCTTCAAGCTACCGTGCACACACATGTACAACTTTTCTTTTTAAGAAACAAAACCAAAACTCTGAAAGCAAAATAAATATGCAATACAATAAAGTATCAGTTTGTTCTTATCTAGTACAGATAGGGTTGACTAAAATTTTTGTGCCTTTTGTCTTAAACAGAATGTTGGCTTTGAAAGCTCAGGGAAGAAGCAGCAGGGAGAAAAAAGTAACACAGTGGTAAGTACGTTGTTTTTGTTTCCTCTGGACTAACTGCACAATATATTAAAATAGAAATCCTCCTTTATACGTTTTAATAATCACCTCCAAAGCACTTGAATTTTATTCTGCATCATGTCTCACGTTATTCTGAAAGCATATTTATTTGGTTACAAACATCTGTTGAGCCAGTTGAATGATGTGTATTTACATGTAGCTGTGTGCATACGTAGAAAGGAGAATATATGGAAAACTAAGTTGCAGGAAAAACTCTGTTTTAAAGCTCATTGTCACTTATTAAATGCTTTGGCTTATGGAGGGTTAGCATTTTGTACTGCTTAAATAATATTTTTTTAGTTTTTATGAAAGATAAGCATATTTTTTAAAAACTTGGATAAAAGATGCTTGAAATAATGCTTCGAATGCTTCTTGGACCTCTTACAGTTGTTCTTGCTGGTTTGCTGACCTAAAGCCTAGGCAAACATCGCCTCATATCATTTCTCTCTTACTGGTGTGTTAACAATCTTTGGAGAGAGTACTTAAGAGCACGAAAAGTATTAAGAAGCCAAATAAAGTTCAGTTTTCTGTTCAAAGCTCTATGGAGAAGGAACACATGTTCAGAATCAGCTTTTTTCTTTATTAAAGGATGCCAGTGCAGATGGCACAGAGTTGCTTTTGCCTCATATTGTGAGGTTTTCTAGAGGTAAGTATTTCTCATGAATAAAAAGAATACCCAGTAGAATATTTTGTCTTCAGAACTTCTCTGTGAATTTCTGTGCAGGAGGAGTTATTGCATACCCTCCTGCAAAAAAGCACCAGAAGCTTCCATCTGCTCTGATTTTATTAATAGTGCTGCTCAGATTGTGGAAATGCTAATAAATATTGACACTTCAGTGTCTGAAATTTTGAGACTACTATAAAATACCAGTTTAAAACATGCAAAATCTCCTGCATATCTTATCTGGCATTGCTACAGACAGCACATGCTAAAGAAGACAGAAGCGTGTGCACATGCTTGCTTTTTCCAGCCTTTTGTGTAGTCTGCAGGGCTGTAGGCTTTGTGTGGTTTGACATTCTCCGCTGAGCTAAGAAACTGTGCCGTTGCTGCTCTGCCTCAGCTGTGCCTGCTGCTCCATAGGGTTTGTTGCTTCCTATGGGCAAATGACTAGCAATGCGTCTTCCCTTCACTTCCCCTGTGCTGGTTCATGTCTTTTGACCATGTTGTAACTGGAGGAATTAAGACAGTATCTCTTCCTTTCTGCTCAAATAGATATTGACAGTATGTGATACACAGCATTTACTCATACAGTAGATCCAGACGTAATCCCTCAAAGGACTAAACGCAAAGAGTAAGCGGTTTAATATGGTTTTATATCTCTTCCAGAGGCTTACCATCTCTTAGTCTGGTTGCTCTGTGTATTTAATTTTCATTGTTTTCTTTGTATAGAAAGTCAGGAGCTTGTCCTGTTTGTTTCCATGGATCTTTTTCACAGCATCAGTGAAAGAAAATGGGGTTGTTTAATGTAGAAATTAGTGGATTCTGAAAGCAAAGCAGTTCTGAAGTAGCTTGGTACAGCTAGCTGTACCAAATAGCTCTGATTACTAGCTGTATAGTAACTGTGGTTATTTCTAGTGTGTGTTGTTTGTTTTTTTTTTTTTCTTTTAAAAAAGAAGATATGGTGGGTAGTGGGGGATGGATTTCACTTCGGTATCCTATTTGGATAAATATTTCATGTTCCTGGCTATGTATTAACTGAAATGTGACAAACATGAAAACCCAAACATGTCAGTTTCATAATGTAAAGGAATTCTTTAGCCATTTGAAAACATCAGTGTTGAAATAGCACAATATCAATGTCATGGATTTAAAAAAAACTCAGTGTTTTGAATATGCCATGAAGGTTTGAGGGGCTTCTGCAGTCTCCTTCACACTTCAGTTTGCCATAGTAGGTATCCTTGAATTTATATGACTTTGATTTTGAGAGGAGGAATGGGTGAGACTCAAGCACAGTGGGTTTAAAAATCAAATTTATTCCTCTTAATGTTTTCTTAGTAACACTACAAATACATACCCAAAGAATATGCAATCAAATGGAACACTAGAAATGAAGCTCAGATCTAATGCTAATTTCAGCAGCATTGTTAATGGTATACAATCAGAGACCATTCTGTAGATGAAATGTTATAGTGGCACATACTTGGATGGTTTGGCTGTCCAGATGGAAGTTAGTTTTTAGGACTGCCTCAGAAAAAGAGCAAGAGGAAATGTGTGAGAACAAAGTTGCGACTACCTGGGCTGTGGTTGTGTAGTGACAGAGGGTGTGTATGTGCATTAATGTGTAGTTATTATGTAGTGTTAATATGAAAAGTCAATAGAAGTTATAAAAAAGTGGCAAAATTAGAATTGTTTTGGTATATGAATATTTTAATATTCATTTTTTACTGGAAACTTAATCTGTAATTTTTATCATCCTCTTTGTTTGCCGAGGGTGTTTCTGTAATGGATCTTGCCCTAAATTATGGTTCTGTACTCTCATATACCTGTGCCTTACGGATGCCTTGGTCTAGGATTAAGAATAATTGAATATTGCTGCATTTCAGTTAAAGGCTGTACTTGAAGCAGAATATTTTATGATGTAGGTATTTGCCAATAGGTTTTTTTTTTGCTTCTTTTCTCAGTTTAAAAATAATACTTCTGTTTTGTTTTCACAGTCAGTCTGTTTTTGTCGTTGTTAAGCTTTTGTCATGATAAGGCCACGTACTGACTGCTTTGTTGTATTGCTGCTTTTTTACAGTTACAGAAATGAATATAAATAAATATTCCAAAGATTTATTTTGATATACTTTGGGTGGATTTTACTTGTAATGATAACTCTTCAGATTTGTTTTAGCAGTGGCAGTTTAGATAAATTTCTAAGCTGGAAAATGAGTATTGCAACAAATACCTGCTTAAATAATCTCTAGTTTCAGCAGAGCGGGAGAACGCTGTTGTTGAACCAAGAAAATGTTACTGATGCCATCAACACCGTTACAATTAAGTAAAGAGGTTTTATAAAATAGTTTGATGAAAAACTTCAGATCTTATTTGTGTAAAGGATTTTTGAACTTCTTAGAGCAAAACAAAATAGAAATAATAAATTGAAACCTGGTTAGAATGTACTTCATAGAATACAAGATACAGATAATATAAACAGATGTCTCTGGAATTCACACCTGGCATAGATCTTCTGGTAGTTACCTGGAATTGTCTTGCTGCCCTGGCCCTTGGAGGAGCATGGGTGTTTTTGTTTCTTTGTGGTTGTTCTTGTTGGTTTTATATATATATACATATATATATATATAGAGAGAGAGAGACATTGAGAGCTTGAAAAGTGGTTAACCACAAGGGAAGCTTTGAGTTTTGTTAGCAGCTTTAAGTTTTGTATTTCAGCAAGCTAGGAGCAGAGTATTGCTGGTTTTGCTTAACTAGCAGCTATTGAATCAATAAAAGCAGAAGTGATTTCTGCCCTCTCTGTTCCCTTTGTTTTCTCAAAAAGTGTGGCAAGCATCCTTCATATTTTTGCATTGAACAATTGGTTATTATTTACTGTATTTACTAACATGTTCCTCCTCCTGTTGTTACCATTCACTGCTGTTGTTTCATGAGTAATTTCTTTTGCTCTGAATGCTGTATGTGAGCAAGTACAGTGTGATTTTTGGTCTTGCCTGCCTGTGTGAGGACATGCAGCCATAGATGCAGTTGAGCATTGTTTTCAAATCAGGAGTGGGGAGGCTCAGGCTATAGCTTCACATCGAAATGGTGAAATGGTTCCAAAATCGCTTTTATTTCCTACTGTTTGTTTTCTCCCCCAGAGTGCAGCACTGTGGTTCATTCATTTGTACTGACCCAAGTGTTTGCCAGTCTCATTCAGTGAAATGAATGACATGACCAATCCAGTTTTGCAAAATACTTCTTTTTCTTAGAAGAGACAGAAAGAAATAGCTTGGAGAAGAAGGTGAAAATACCTTAACTTCACATTGTCACCAAATGAGGCGTCAACACCTCAACCAGAGAATGCCAGTGCCGCTTATGAAAAGGCAGTCTCCTCACAGTATGTGCTGTCTTTTGATGTTTCAGCTCTTAGTCAGCAGCTCTCAGATTTGAGCCGTATTTTCCTCTCCTAAAGAGAACAAGAAAAAGGATTGTAGAGAAACAAACCTCCAAGCTAGGGTTTGCAAGGTGTTGCTTGCTGTCTGTTAAAATAAGACCTCACCATTCCTGTCCAAGAGGACTGGATTGATTTTAGGGGAAATCTGAACCAACCCTTAGTGCCACCACCCACACCCTCAGCTTCTTTGTATTATTTACTGATGAGCAAGAGGTGCCAAGTCATTTCTGAGGGTAAAGAATGAAGGAGAATTGTATTCTTACTTTGCTGTAAGAGTTGAGGATGTGTTGTGTTCCTTAAAGTACTAAGATGTTTACAGTTTCGCCAAATTCATGAGGACTAGTGCTGTTGTTAGCTGGAAGAGATTAATTTAATTTGTGCTGTGAGTTTTCACAATATAGTGTCTTTCATTGACAAGCCAAACAGCCTGTGTCTTGGTATTTTCTGTAGTACTGCTTTAGGAAGAGAAAAACCTTTAACATCTCTAAAGACAGACTGGTTCATGTTTTTATGTCCAGTGTAGGAAGCTTCATTTCCTACTGATTTTTTTAATGTAGAGGGAGTAATCAATTCTTCGGGTTTTTTTTTTTTTTAGTGGATTAAAAAAGAGTCTTAATAAATAACTTTTTTTTTTCAAAATTCTTTGTTTCAATGGAGTATGTTGGGACTTCTGTCAGTTGGCCAAATAAGCTTTCATGTATTTTTTGGGTTACATGCTAGGTTACATGCTTTGCAACACAATCTTTTCCTTTCCTGTGTTTGCGCATCCTCAGCTCCATAATTCTGAACTTGTTTGTAGACAGTGAAGTGGGCTAAAAAGAACTTGGCCAGGTATTTTTGTGGCTAGTTATTCATACCTTTCTGTATAAACATCTGATAGTTGGTTTCATTTTCAACTCTGCTGCTGATGTAACTGGTAGACACCCCTTTGAAAGGCTTGAGGGGGAGAAAAAAGTGCTTTCACCAGTTTAGAGCATGAGCGCTCACATCCTGTTAGCATCAGACAGGAAATTTAAGAGACTAATGGTACAGTGAAACAATTGCTTTTGGAGCAAATTAACAGAGATTAGGAGCAAAAGTACTGCAAATGTGAATTCTACTCATAACAAGCCGGACGTAAGAATTTTTGAAGTAATGCAATGCTTGGGGTTCTGTGTGGTTTGGTTTTGGGGTTTTAGTGATATGTTTGTTAGTTTGTTTCTTCTTTTTTTAAATGCTTTTTAAAACATAGGTAGACATGTGGTTAAACGAAAATGTCCCGTGGGGTTCTGGCAGATCTACAGGTGCTCTTGGGCTGCCAGGTACTTGGATGATGGGAGTGCGGAGGTAATCATCCAAGTTCCAGGAAAGAGTGATGTTTGACTGGATGATGCTGTCTCTTCTGGATTAATATTTAGTGTGTATCCAAGCTGACTATTGATCTTGCTTTTTTTCATTGGTCATGGTCTTTCAAACCGATGCTTTGCTCTTCTGCTTCCAGTGATTTTATTCTAGTCAGTAAAAATGTTTCAACATTTGATGATTGTATTTGGTGTAGGTGGCAAGGTTTTGGTAGTGTGGCTTCTCTGAGAAGATGCCAGAAGCTGCCCCCATATTGGATGAAGCCAGTTCCAGCCAGCTCCAAGATGGACCTGCTGCTGGCCAAAACTGAGTTAGTCAGCAATATTGGTAGTGCCTCTGTGATAACATATTTAAGAAAACGTAAAAACCTGCTGCACTACAGCATCCAGGAGAGGCACGTGAGAAGATGTGAAACAACTCTGCAGACACCCGGGTCAGTGAAGAAGGAGGGGGAGGAGGTTCTCCAGGCACCGGAGCAGAGATTCCCCTGCAGCCCATGGAGCAGACCATGGTGAGGCAGGCTGTGCCCCTGCAGCCCATGGAGGTCCACGGTGAAGCACATACCCACCTGCAGCTGTGGAAGGCCCCATGCCAGTGCAGGGGGATGCCCAAAGGAGGCTGTGACCCCATGGGGAGCCCATGCTGGAGCAGACTTCTGCCAGGACCTGTGGACCCGTGGAGAGAGGAGCCCACGCTGGAGCAGGTTTGCTGGCAGGGCTGGTGACCCCGTGGGGGACCCATGCTGGAGCAGCCTGTTCCTGAAGTACTGCACCCAGTGGGAAGGACCCATGCTGAGCAGGTTGTGAAGAAGTTTGGAGCAGTTTGTGAAGGACTTTCTCCTTTGGGTGGGGCCCCACCCTGGAGCAGGGGAAGTGTGAGGAGGAAGGCACAGCAGGCACATATGTGATGGACTGACCGCAACCCCCATTCCCTGTGCCAGTCAGGAGGAGAGGGTAGAGAAGTTGGGAGTGATAGAGGGGTTTGATGGGCACCTGACAGCCAGTGAAGGTCTACCTGCCACATATATAAGGTCCACTGTTGTAACAGTGCAGATCGGATAGAACTACCGTCTTTGCTTTGTGCTAGCTTCTCCAATAATTTTTTAATGGGTATTGATTAATTACACAGTATTCTCCACTTGTTACTTCACTGGCTTTTAGCAAGTGTCAACCACTGCTTGTAACAGTGGCGGGCTGATAGCTATAATTAGTTGAGAGGCTGGTAGTAGATGCTTTCTCTGCTGTTTGATCCGTTGGGGAGGGGAAACGTGTATCTGGAAGTAGAGAACCCTCAATTTCACAGTGGAAGTGTAGATTTTTAATTTTCTTTTTTTATTGGATATGATGGCCTTCTTGAACAAGTGCTGTAATACCCCTTGATCAGTTTGACCTTGCTTACCAATTCTGAATCTTTAAGATTTTCCAAGTCATTCATTGTCTCAAATGGGATAGACTGTATGAACTGATAGCTATCTATCTAACTATATAGATATAAGGCAGAAAAAATAAGATGAAGCTTTGACATAGGTTATATTAAATAAATTGTGTGAAGTATCACAGCAAAACATCTTTCAATTGTGGACTCTTACTCACTTTTTGATCATACTAGTTAAGCACTACCGTTATACCATACTTGTTTTCTGATATAAGTATTGTAGTGTATACACTTATTTTTTCTCACAAATCTGAGACTTCGCAGAATAATTAGCCTACACCACCATTTAATACCTAGAGGAAAACTTGTCTGCAATAGTTGTTACTACCTTTAGGATATAGGCAGGTCAGTGGATAACATTTTACTTTGTCCCATTTTGTGTAGTTACTGTGGAATTTGTTTCCTATTACTGTCATAGTTAATGTACATGAATGAATGAATGAAGACTGTACTTCACTGAAATACACAATATTTGTGTAGTTTAAACCACCCATTTTGGAGTTTACTGTTAGGTGTGATCATCAAATAAGCTTGGAAGAGGAGGTGTGAAATAAAAGCTAAAAATGATTCATGGAGAGAAAAAAATGATCAGAAATATGATAATTTACTATTAGCAAACATATTAATTTAAACTAGATATTTTTTTAACAATGAATTTTTTGAGGTGGTAGATTAAATTTTCACAAACAGAACACAGCTAATTGTCCCTTATGCTTTCCAGCTTTTGAGCCTTTAATGATACAAATAAAAGCTTCTGATTAGAGAGTGATGTTTTTCCCTTCCTGTTCCTTCAAGAGGTAAAAAAACCTGCAAATGTATGAAGATCGTATTTTTTTCTCTGTTGGCTGTGGACACTGAACCTGAGGTAAACTTGTGTCAAGGCTTTAATGATTTAGAGAACAGGCGGCTTTGTTGGTGGGTGTCTGTGTCTGCTGCCCCACCCCCCCACCCCCCCAGTTTCTTTACTAGATCTGCCTTATAATATTTTGAGTTGTTAAGTGGTGGAGAAAAATAAGCCATTACAGTGTTCTAGATCTACAAAGCAATTTTACATTGTTTGATTTGGTGCCTTCAGACAGTCTGATGTTGTGGTATATTGTGAATGAAGATTTTTATAGGCTTACTTGTTCTGTGGGAAGGGAAACAATACTATACTTTGTATTCTTGTCTACCTTCTGTGTATTTACACAAACTATCCATGGAGAAGTTCTTATTTTGAGGAATAAGAGAAAAGCACATGTTCTGTGCAACATCACATTTTCCTGTATTTGGTAATTATAACAGCAGACTCTCTTCTGTAGTACATCCTTCCTTTCCTCCATTACAGTTTTTCTGCTTGGGCAACTGACTACAAGATAGGTGGACAAACAGACATAGGGAGGAGGGTATGTGCCTGACTGTCTATATATAAAAATAAATATTGCAGAAGAGTGGTGGTGTGGAGTACTTTCTGTGACTATCCTACCGCGCTCGTTTCCGAGTATTGGCAGCCATCTCTGTAAAACACCAGCACTAAACATTTCTACATATATGTGTAGAAGTAAAATTTGAACAAACATAGACAAATTTGAGCTAAATCATATTGCATAGGTTCCTGCATTTACTTAAATGCAGCTCTCTTGGTTCATTCGGTTTTTTGAAGCGTTATAATTAGATATATGTGCAAGTTGAGCAGATCAGTGGTTTTGGGAGAGGGTTGTTTATTTGATACTTAAATATGAGTTCAATGTTTTTGCTTGAGATGTGAGCTGTGAGTTTAGGTGTTGTAGCTGACATGAAAACTCACTGGAGATAAGACCTCACGCTGTGATGCTGTACAGGCATTTGTTTACTGGTGCATGTTTACAGTGCTGTGAATGCATGTGATCTTTTTAAAAACCCTTCCCCCCTACATCCCCCAAAAGCTCACAATCTCTCTTAGAAAATAAAGGAATAATATAGGAAAATTAGATATGTGCGTTTTGCATTGCTAAGCCTTGTGACCTTTGTTGCCTTGGAAACTTTTGAGACCTGAGCAAGTAAGACTAGGTGTGAAGAGAACAGCCACTGAATAAGAGGAGGCAAACAGTGTAATGTATGGTCTTTTTGAGTGATTTGAATGAAAAAAAGAGTACCTTACTTTGTTATTTGTATGACTTTTGTAATGAGCTTTTTCATATTCTGGAAACCAAAACATAATTTTCAGAAGTTGAAATGATCGGAGTGAGTGAACTTATTGATGGCAGTAACTGTTATGATATAGGTATATCTTTGCCTGCCAGACTTCTGGTAGTCAACTCGCACATACAATCTCTGCTTCCAGCCCTTGTTGTTTCCAAGGGGTATGTTCTTGTGTTTATACTCTTGTTTGAAGAGATTGCTGTGGGTGCTGCTTTCTGAAGTGGTGTGTTCTTCCACAGCTCTGCAGGTCTGTGAAGTAGTGACAAAATGAGATGATACTTCTTTTTGTTAAAGGCTTTTTAATTTGTAAATGTTGGCCGTGGAATTCCACTTGTGTCTTCATGTGCGGCCTCTGAGGCTTGGAGGAGGCATGGGTAGCTCTGACCCAGTCAGCACGGCAGTTTCCATAGCATCTTTGGCATCTGGCTGTGGGTGGCTGGAGGATGTCATGCTGGAGCCTGTTCCTGTGGAAGAAGCAGGAGGTTATGCTGCCTCTTTTGCTGACTTTCCCATTCTGTGGAAATCCCCAATGTGGAATTTGCAGTCTCCAAACTCTTTGCCTTTCAGTAGAGTTAAAGTGATCTAATAATAAAAATATTCTATTCAAGTGTTAAGTGTTCTGCTAGATAATCAACTTTGTAACAAAATCCTAGCAACTCTGAAGCATTGTTATGAAAGGAAGTCTTGACATCCCACTGTTCTGAAGAGTTTTCTTTTATCCTTTTAATGAACCTATTCTGTTTAGTGAAAACACTAAAGTACAGCAATCCCTCCACCTGTTGTCATATAAATTAAATGTACTGTGAAGTGCTTGGCAAGCTAGCTGCTCATAGAGGAAAATCCAAATGTGCGCCTTTTTTTTCTTGTCTGAGAAGAGGGGTCTCACAGCCTGTGGCTTCATGTGATGTGGTGGTCATGGTATTTTGTTTTCTCCCTGTATTACTGATGTACTGTTTGAAAGTTGGAGTCTGCTAAATGTGTCTGAAAGACTTTTTTGGCACTTGGAGAAAGTTTCCTTTCACCAATCCAGGAGCTGAAATAGAATTTCTGCAATTCTGAAAAAATGGAGATTAAAAAAAGGCACATTATAATTTGGAGTGTTGGCAGGTTTTTATTTTTAGAAAATAAATATTCAGTGCCATATTGGAAAAGTGTATATTTTCAGACCAATTTCCTGAGGAAATGAAGCTTATTGACAATGATCGTGTTGTCCGTCTGCACGTTTTGGTCCTTCCTGAAAAATTGTTCAGTCCATCATCTGATTTCAGCTGAACTTGAAACTTGAGGTGACATTTTGAAGAGGATTGTTCTGATTTTTTTTTAAATTTGTTGCTAATTAGAGGAAAGAGACCTAAACTTGTGCTCTTGCTGAGGAGAAAAGAGGCAGAACTGGCTGGTGTATGCCATCCTTAATTAGCTAGTCAGTTTGCACCATTTAGGTTTGCTGACTCCTGCTGAGTTAGGAATATTGCAGAAGCCATGGAGAGTAGAGGGTTCTGTTGTAACAATGATGGAGTTTAAAGGAAGAAATATACATTTCTATAGCAAGGTGAAGTTTCCTTATTTCCAGTATGCAGAGCAAGATGTGTCGAAGTTTTTGAAACTGAATTTTTGTGTTGCACAAAAGTCACTTCTTTATGTGTGCATTTGGAAGCCTTTTATTTTAAACTGTAGATAGAAAGTAGTTGGTAGAAAGCACGCTGGTTCTTTTTGTTATATTGTGTCTTTAAATGAGAGATCTGAAGGTAAGGTACGTGAATTTAATGTTATTCATGACAAAAAAAGTGGCTTTCCTATAGCTACATCCTAATACTCCGTAGAGGGTTGATTTTATTATGTTAAGCGAAAATACCATCCCAGTAACCTTTGTAAAGGTAGGGATAAGCTGTGTTGTAAAAACACAATTGGCACTTCACAACTGCTGCTTCAAAATTCTCTGCTTCTCTGCGATGTGAGGCTGTGTTACCAGGTGACAAGTTATGGGCTAAATTTTGTCTTCATCTTCTGGAGTCTGTAGGTGTTTTAATCATATTTAATGCTATTACAGATCTCTTGTGTTTAAAAGAAAGTAAAAAATTTCCACCCCCACCTCGCATATGTGTATACATGCACACATATGCAGGTATGTATACTCTTCTTTATGTTTTAAGTATTTAGCAGCCAGGGGAAGTTTGAGAAGCAGCCCACGTAAGTAGCTCTGAAGTTGTCTGGATTTTTAAATTGACCAATTTCTGTTTTACAGTGCCTGAAAATGACAACAAAGCGGAATTTGTTTGTGCGGCTGGTGCCATGCCGCTGTCTGCGTGGAGAGGAGGAAACAGTCACTACACTTGATTATTCTCACTGCAGCCTGGAACAGGTGCCTAAGGAGATTTTTACTTTCGAAAAGACCTTGGAAGAGCTCTATTTAGATGCTAATCAGATTGAAGAGCTTCCAAAGGTATGTTGGGTGCCTTTCCTTTCAGTTACATGTATTAACTCTGTTATTTCATAAACGTTGTAGAAGCTGATGGTGTGTAGCTTCCTGCTTCAGCTTTTAGGCTGCAGTTTGCCAAATAATTTTAAGTAAATACTGGTCCCAAAAGCAGCAGCCTTGGTAGAAGGAATGTTTGTGCATTCCAGATTGACTAGTTTGCTGCATGGATTGGAATGAAACTGTTTAAGCAACTGATCCAGCCCAAGAGAGGTACGTAGCAGAAGAGGCAGGTGAATTTATTTCTGTGGCAGTGTCAGCTCAAACTGACTAACCGTATTCAACAAATTGCGGCATTATCTTGAATCTCTGATAACAAGAAGGAGGATTAATGTCTTGTTCAGATCTCTGTGCCCACAAAAGATAGCAACAATCCAAAGTATCTGTTCACTTGAAGTCCTGCTTTCTTCTTCAATACATGACCTAAGAGACTTTCTGAAATACCTCAGATTAATGAAGTTCAGCAACTAGAGAGCTGGAATGCCACTCTGATTACATCTTTATTATAGAAATTAGTATCCATTGTTTCTTCTGAAATCTGAAGACAAACTTCTTGCTGAATTGGCAGTATACTATAGAAAAGACTGAAAGATTTTGCCAGTGAGACATTTGAGAAGTACAAAGTGATCATTGCGATAGACTAGTTTCCATTACTGGGTCCCGTCTTCATGGAATTAAAAACTTAGTAGTTAGATGAAACACAATGTTTAAATTATTTTGTCACAGTTCTGTGCAAATCTTCACTGTCACGTGGGACAACTGTAGAATGCTCTGTGAAATGTTTTGAAAGTTTGCTTTAACCTCTTCAGGTTTTGCTGGTTTGGATTTTTTTAAACATAGATGAAACAAATAAAGAAATAAAACAATTTCAGGATAGTAACTTCGCAGTTCTCAGAAGCCCTGTATTCCAGTAAAGCTGTCTTAAACCAGCTGAGTGCTTTTGAAAGTCCGACCTTAAAAGCTCCTGAGAGCCATCAATGAAAATCTGTATTTGTATGTTGAATAGAGTTAATAGCATGTAACTTAAAACTAGACATTTCGGCAAAGTCTGTTACAATTTAGAACTTCCACTATTTTATTCCTGTCTGTTCCCAAGCAGAATTTCTTTACTCCGGACTTAGTCACTTTAGGTTTTAGTAGCTTGCTTTTGAAGACTTTGTATCAGCCTTTGAGTGTTGTTTTCGTATGATTTTGGAACTTCATTCTTGTGTCTCATTCTTTATTGGAGAAGAATAAAATTCAATGCTTAAAAAACAGAATAAAACAGCTTTTTTTTATCTGAAAAAAGGAAATTTTCTGAACTCTTCTTGCATTAAATTCCTGTTTCCCAGATCGTAAGAACTAAACAAACATATTCATTCCAAACTCATGATTCTCTAAAAAATTCCTGTTAGTAATCTTAAAAGAGGAAGAAAGACTGTAGTGATCAAATGAATGCATGTTGGCATTTTAGACCAGAAGAAGCAGTTAGTCTGCTTTGTCTTCCTTTTCAGATATATGCCATTTGATTTCATTAGTCAGTGCCTGTATGAAATCCAGTTTTAATATGTGAGTCAACTGAGAGGTGGGCAGTCTACCACTTGCCTTAGTCTAGTCTAAGATTGTCTGTGTCTAAGATTGTCTGTGTGATTAGAAAGACAACCTAAACACTTGTTCTTGTTCCTTTTTGCTTTTCTTTGCTGGACTGCAGGGACCTGTAATAGCCTACAGTTGCTTCATGTTAACGTGTTAGTATATTGTAATAAGTCATCCTTCTAGGCTTATTTTTGAGAAGACAAGCATTTTTTTTCAGCTTTTAAGTAATTGTGGTCATTATTTTTTACTACCCTTTCAACTTTCAAAATGAAAACCCCCCAAGTATAAATTCCAGTACTGCAAAGGAGACGAGCTGAGAGATTAGGGAGTAGCAAAGACATAGTAAAAGTGTTTTATTTAATAATTTGATAGAAATTGTAAGCTTGAAACTATCCATACAAGATCTGTAAGGGAATGCCTGTAACATTTGGAAAGATCCTAGCCAGAGTTTCAAGCTGAGTATGCCTTTTCCCTAACCCAAGCTTTTATTTAGTCTTTTAGTTCTGAATAAAGCTTCTCAGATAAAATAAAGGCCTCTCAGATGAAGAGTGCGGTACTTATGAGGCTGTCTCCAGCTTTCTGAAGCCTTGTTAAGACATTCCCACTCTTCCTATTTCCTCTTTGCTCCTCGTGATGTGTTCGTGTCCCTGTTTTGCAGTCTGCTGCCCTTTTTATGGCACAACACAACTGGTTTGGGGCTGTCTTGTCAACCTGATCACTGAAATGGCTTGTCAGTGTGTGTGGCTTTTTTTTTTTCTTTTTTTGATATTACCACCAGTCTTTTCAGAACTCCAACATACTTCAAAAAGCTCTTCTTACAGCCTAGCTCCTTAATTTAGTTGACTAGCCGAGGGCACAGCATGAGCAAACTGCAGTAGAGAGAAAGATGGTGGTAGAGAAGGACTTCACTTTACACAAAGCGCTGCTGTGTAGTCTGTTTCAAAAGTGACTGGGTGTTGAAAATGCTTTCATCTTGTGTGCTAAATCACATCTGAAAAGGTACCCTGTTTATCCCAAGTACCACGGTGTGCATTTCAGCTGAAAAGCTCAAACTTTAGCAGTTGTAGTTTTCCCTTTCACTTTCCTGTTGTTCAGAAGAAATTGGAATTCTGCAGTAAAATAGTCCTTAATTATATGATTTCTGGTGTTAGCTAACAGTAACGATGATCTACTTAATCAATGAGTATGCAAACATTAAAAAAGAACAACAACAAAAGAAAGAACTACAAAGTCAATACCATACAAAACTCCCCTCCCCTTCATTTTCCTTCAGGCATCTTGCAATTACTTGCGCTGTATTTGCTTTCACCTGACTAATCGGGGAAACTGCTAATGATTCCAAGAGTCCAGATTATTGTTTTCAGGGATGACTTTTAGGTATATATTCTTGCTTGAAGTGCTGAAGTGAAGTAATGGTTCCAAAACACGTGGGCTCATGAAAGTTCTTCTTCCCATATAATATCCTAAGTAACTTGTAACTCTTCACAGCATTAATGATAACAAGTAGTTCTAACAGATGCACATTTCTGAGAAATTGGAAACATCAATAAGCAAGTTAAAGCTTGTTCCTTGAACTATGCATCTTGCTAATTTATGTCTGCTTTTGTTCTGGGGTGGTCTATGCAAACATTACATGAATGGGGCTTGTTCAACGGTCTGTGGTTGAAATAAGGGCCTTCTAATTGAGAGAGACCCAAGAAGTTTTGGTTGAAGTAAGCCCATTGCTGCAATGTTGATTGGGATAAATATTTCCTAGTTATAGAACACTTCGTAGTTTTGCGTGATCTTTTCTCAGAATTCCAATAGAGAAGAACACTACGTCCAGGTATTTATGAATGATCTTATCCAAAATTGCTGGGAAAGGAATATTCATCATGAATTGTTCATATGAACCTTTTCAGCCACTTTCTTACAGATACTTATTTTGTACTATATGTAAGCTTCCTATGTATCATTTGAGGATTTTTCTTCCGTTACACTAACATTACTTGCCCTGGTTTGTCAATTTAGAAATATTTTGGGTAAGAATCTCAATGTACCTTGCATATGGGAAGAGATCTGGCTCTGAGCTACTATTTGATACAAATTTTAGTGCATGTATGCAGATGAGATCATATAGTTTTCCATATCCTTAAAGTTTTGCTAGTTTTCGTCATAATTCTGTTGGATTTTTATGCGCTTGAGCTAGGAAGCATGGAAGGGGAAATAAGATCAGTCTTTCAGAGAAGATCAATACCTACTCAGATACTGTATTCCAGAACTATTTGTCTTTAAAAAATACATCTATAAATTAATTTTTTTCTTTTTTGAAGAAACTGTTATTACCTTTGGGGTATCACATGATGTGCCTATTATGGAAAATATTTTGGAATGTTTGCAGGACTACATGTAACTGTGGGTCACAATTTCTGAGACACTGGAAGGAATTTGTAGGAAGTGTGAAGCATGGCTGCTGGCTTGTTGTGACCATTTGCTTTTTTTTTTTTTTTGCTTTCCTAAGCATTGTCAACTTGGTCAATTTTGAATAAAACTGGTTAAATAAAGTTTTTGTAGTCAAAGGCTCTGAATAGTCTGGCCTTCAGGCTGTGAGGTCAGAAGTTTAAAAGGATTAAAACCAAAAGCTGCGTAGAGGAAACTAAGAGAAAGTTGCATTCACTTTTTTCTTTGTTTCAATAGCAACTTTTTAACTGTCAGTCTCTGCACAAGCTGAGTTTGCCAGACAATGATCTAACCACATTGCCAGCATCCATTGCAAATCTCATTAATCTCAGGGAACTGGATGTCAGCAAGAATGGTAAGTCACTTCACTTACTATATCGGGGTAGCTAAAAGGCAAATCACCATTAACTGTACAAAGACACTAGTGAAAGTGTAATTTCTAGAAGCTAGAAATTTTAAGTTTTAAATCACTACTCTAAATCACTGCTTAACATAAAAGATGCTCTTTTATGGTCTGGTTGTGATATTTAGTTGCATCTCTCAGATTGGCTTCTACTTTAAAATTTGTTACTAAAAACTGATATTGTGAAGTATTTTATATTCTCCCAAAATGCATGCACTCAAATTTATTAGTTGTACTGGCTTTTCTCGTGGTTGACTATGCGGAAGAGAGTTTGCACAAGAATTTGTAAAATTTTGGTGGATTCTATTACTATATTTTATTTCATATGAAAATTGTTTTCAGTTTATTTTAATGAGCTGTCTGAAAATTGTTGTAGGACTTGGCTGCTTTGCTGTCCGGCTCAAAGGATGGTAACCTGTGCTGTATGGGGGAGAGGACTATGGACAATGACTGGTTCACTTGTCTGACTTGTTAAAAATCTATCATTCTGTGTGTCAGCCTTTTCTAAATTACGAAATGTTGTCAGCCAAGTGTTGTATACATGGGATTTTATTAATGGTGCTGCTTTGGCAAGCTGTGCAACTGAGGGAATTGAAAGAACTTATATTGTCATCAGACTTTGTGTGGCTTATTTGAGAGAAAAAAAAAAGTGCAGTTGTGCTAGTTGATGAGGATATAATAGTCTTGTCATACTAGTTCAAAGTGAAGTAAGAGGACCTGTCCTTGAAATCATGTTTGAAAATAAGAATAACATAAATACGACAAAGATGTTGTGATACTAAATTCATTGTTTTGTTTGGACAGCTAGCTAATTATGACTCCACAAAGTAAAGTTATGCTTTATTAAGAAAATATTCCAGTTGTTGAGGTGTTTGCATTCTCCTTGACTGTCCATTGTAGCCCAGTCTGTGCTTGAACTGTTATTTATTATTTTGCATAATGAACGCAGCGTTTAGTGTGATAAATTGATGTGATTGTCACTGCTCTGTTCCTGGTACAGTGGATTAATAGTCTTTCCTAAAGAACACTGGTCTTAAACTTTCGTAGTGACACACAACAGAGAAAGAATCATCTTTTTGTCCTAGACTGAACTGTTGAAAGGATTAACTGTTTCCAACACAAGTTCTCAATGCAGAAGACTTAAAAGCAGCAAAAGGGCATTTGAGTTCTAGTGCTGGCAAATTCCTTAGCTTATGAGCGTAAATAGGCAGCTGGTCACTTACCAGCTAGAGAGTTACTTGTCTATCCAAAATGGCGTAACCTTTAGCTAAGCTTTCAGGGAGCTGCTGAAAGAGCACTTGTTCCTCTGAGGCATATAAAGAATTTAAGGAGGCAATAGCTGAATGATACACTATCCCAGTAAACTGTGAAGCTCTGTTTTCTAGGTGTTGCTTTGTTTTAAACACCTTTCAGAGAAACTACAGGGCACAAGCTTATGTCATCTACCTGGACTTCAATAAGGCCTTTGACACTGTTCCCCACAGCATCCTCCTGGAGAAACTAGCTGCCCATGGTTTGGATGGGTGTACTCTTCACTGCGTAAAGAAGTGGCTGAATGGCCAAGCGCAGAGAGTGGTGGTGAATGGAGTTAAATCCAGCTGGCGGCCGGTCACAAGTGGTGTTCCCCAGGACTCAGTTTTGGGTGCAGTCTTGTTTAACATCTTTATCAATGATCTGGATGAGGGGATGGAGTGTTCACTCAGGAAGTTTGCAGATGACACCAAGCTGGGTGGGAGTGTTGATCTGCTCGAGGGTAGGAAGGCTCTGCAGAGGGATCT
>Ga0065711_1029810_pt1 | contig 34739 bp, 20 predicted proteins | sample Hoacrofraction12_FD_59098 | JGI IMG/M metagenome (GOLD analysis project Ga0065711, IMG submission 59098) | Hoatzin crop microbial communities from Cojedes, Venezuela - Epithelial fraction 12 v2 (version 2) | ecosystem: Host-associated > Birds > Digestive system > Esophagus > Crop | place... | reverse complement strand
CCATCCACTGAGCCAGTCATCTCATTGCAGAAGTCTATGAGGTCAGTTAAGCATGATTCCCCCTTCACAAATCCATGCTGCCTCTTCCCAATCATTTTTAGTACTTCTTGTGTGTGGAAATTACTTCCAGGATTAGCTGCGCAGTCACCTTCCTAGGGTTGAGGTGAGGCTGACTGTCCTGTAGTTCCCCAGATCTTCCTTCTTGCAGTTCTTGAATATAGGAGTGACATTTACTTTCTTCCGGTAATCAGAAACCTCCCTGACTAACTTGACCTTTCAAAGATAATTGAAAGTGGCCTTGCAACAACATCAACCAGCTCCCTCAGTACTTGTGGGTGCATCCTGCCTGGTCCCATGCAACCACTGTGTAAATCCAGTTTGTTTAAACATTCTCTAGCCTGCCCCTTCTCCACTGAGGCTAAATCTTCCTTCCTCTAGGCTTTTGCTCTGTTCTCAGGGGCTTGGGATTGCTGAAGGGCAATTTCACTGGTAAAGACTGAGGCAAAGAAGGCATTAAGTACCTTGGCCTTTTCCACATCCTTTGTCACTATTTTCCCCGCCCCATTCAGCAGCAGACCCACATTTTCCCTAGTCTTACTTTTGCTGTCTTTATACTTGTAGAAAAGTTTCCTGCTGTCCTTCACATCCCTCGCCAGGTTCAGTTCCAGCTGATCTTTGACTTTCCTAACCTCATTGTATGCTCAGCCAGTATGTTTAATACTCTTCCTGTGTGACCTGACCCTACTTCCACCTGTTGTATGCTTCCTTTTTAAAAATGAGTTTAATCAGGAACTCCTTGTTCATCCATACAGGCCTTCTGACACCTTTGCTTGACTTCCTAAACATGGGAATGGGTCATTTCTGATCCTGTAAGAGGTGGTTCATGAAAATCAACAAGCTCTTCTACACCCCTCTTCTCTCCAGAGCTTTATGCCATGGAATTCTTCCAAACAGTTCCTTGAAGAAGCCTAAGCCTGCTCTCCTGAGGTCCAGGGCTGAGGATCCTGCTATTTTCTTTGCTCCACCATAGAATCATAGAATCACAGAATGGTTTGGGTTGGAAGGGACCTTAAAGATCATCTATTTCCAAGCTCCCTGCCATGGGAAGGGACACCTTCCACTAGACCAGGTTGCACAAAGCCCCATCCAACCTAGCCTTGCACACTTTCACGCAGGGGGCATCCGCAGCTTCTCTGGGCAATGTGTTCCAGTGCCTCATCACACTCATAGTAAAGAATTTCTTCCTGTGTCTGATCTATGTCTAGCCTTTATCAGTTTAAAGCCATTACCCCTTGTTCTGTCACTACACGCCCTTGTAAAAAGTCTTCCTCAAGCTTTCTGGTAGGCCCCCTTCAGGTACTGAGAGGCTGCAATAACGTCTCCCCGCAGCCTTCTCTTCCCCGGGTTGAACAACCCCAACTCTCTCAGCCTTTCCTCATAGGAGAGATGCTCGAGCCCTCAGATCATGTTTGTGGCCTCCTCTGGACCCACTCCAACAGCTCCATGTCTTTCCTTTGCTGAGGGCTCCAGACCTGGATGCACGAGTCCAGGTGCGGTTTCATCAGAGTGGAGCAGAGGGGCAGAATCGCTTCCCTCGACCTGTTGGCCACGCTGCTTTTGATGCAGCCCAGGATATAGTTGTCATTCTGGACTGCAAGTGCACATTGTTGCGTTATGTTCAGCTTCTTGTCAACCAACACCCCCACATCCTTCTCCTCAGGGCTGCTCTCAAGCTATTCTCTGTCCAGCCTGTATTTGCACTTGAGCTTACCCTGAATGATGTGCAGAACATTGCACTTAGCCTTGTTGAGCTTCATGAGGTTCGCATGGGTTCACCTCTCAAACCTGTCAGGGTCGCTCTGGACAGCATCCCTTCCCTCCAGTGTGTCAACTGCACCACAAAGCTTGGTGTCATCAGGAAACTTACTGAGGGTGCACTCAATCCCACTGTCCATGTCCCTGACAAAGATGTCAAACAACACCGGTCTCAACAGCAACCCCTGAGGAAAGCCACTTCTCACTGGTCTCCACTTGGACAGCAAGCCATTGACTACAGCACTTTGAGTGCGACTACCCAGCCAATTCCTAATCTACTAGGTGGTCCATCCATCAGTTCCATGTCTCTCCAGTTTAGAGACAAGGATGTCATGCAGGACAGTGTCAAATGCTTTGCACAAGCATGTAGATGACATCAGTATCACCACCCTATGGTCACTGCAGGCAAAGCTGCTCCCTACCTTTACATCCCTGACAAGCTCTTTCTTGTTTGTAAGTATGAGGTGCAGCAGAACACACCCCTTTGGTGGCTACTTCATCGCCTGTTTTAGGAAGTTACCATCAACGTACTCCAGAAACCCACTGGATTTCTTGTGCCTGCTGTGTTGTCTGTCCTGCATACAATGGGGTGATTAAAGTCCCCCAGAAGGACCAGGGCCTGTGAATGCAAGACTTCTTCTTGTTGTTTGCAGAAAGGAACTTCCTATGCTCTCCAACAGCCAGGCTGCACAGTTTCTCTTTTTTAGAACAAGACTTGTTCGCAAAATGTGTTGGATTCAAGCTAGTATATTTGTTTTTGTTGAAAATGTCATGCATGATCAGCTTGATTTCTGAGATAGAGAAGTTATCTGTTGCTCAAAGAAACATGACTTTTGAACAGATACACAGAATTATTTCTGACATACGTGGCTGTGCTTCAGAACTAAGCTGTCAGTGCTCTGAAGGTAATCTAGAATATTCTAATCCATAAAATCCAGAAGCGAAGGACCAACTTTGTCTCTCACTTTGAATTCCTCTTTGACATCTCCTTTGGCTTTACTGTAATGTCTCTCCTGGACAACATGTAATGGGAGCCCTTTTGGGGCCATATTTATTTGTATTCTATCTCAGAATATTCTTTTTCGTTGTTTTATGCTGTAATAGATTTCAATGCCTACCTCACCATAATATACATTGGCATTCTAATTTCTCTTGCAGCAAATTATTTTTGTGAGCAAAGTTATTAGTAATTCTGAGTTGTATCTATTTATTTTTGTTTGATAGATTATTTTGAATCAAGCTGACTTCAATGATTACATGCAGATAATTTTTTTGAGGGATTAAATTCACATTTCGGTATTTTTTTCTAAAACTTCCAAAAGTAGTAGGCTTAAACCACTGATGAGTTTTATTTAAATATGCCAATAGGGTGACTGGTATTTTTCAAGACATGAGAAAGTGGGGAAAAAATATCTGTTCTCAGTAGTTTATGATCAGACAGAAAAGATTTAATTAATTCTGAAACAATTAAATCACAGTGTTTGGATTTTGTGCCATCTCTTTGGGTTCAATTATCCGCAGCTGAAACGTTGGGATTAGTCTGACTGTGTTGATCCCATAGCTTAAACACACATGCTGACAAACTACTAAAATGGCAGATGATGTGTCCTTTAATATTTCTATTGGCGTACTGAATGAGGTCAGTTTTGAACTGGGTTCTTTTTGAGGCAGTACTGATTTCTGTAGCCTGACTGTAACTGCAGTACTAGATTTTGACCACTGTGTGTCAGACACTGAATAATCTTTTGACACAGAATTTGTTTAGCGTTTTTCTTTTCTCCTTCTCCCTCTGCAGCACAGTGTTAAAAAGTTGTGGCTGATCTTCCTGGACCTGCTTTAACCTGGAAAGTCTCTCCATTATTTAATAGATTAAATTCCATCACTGAGGCTGAGAGAAGACATTTGAGCTTGCTAAGAGGAAAGCTTCACAACATATGCTACAAAAAGAGGAGTGCCTTGTTATGGTGATCGAGTGGTCACAAGCAAAGAATGGAGTAGTATTTTATTAATAAGAAGTTATACAGGCTATTCAAGTCCTGTTTTTGGTGTAGCTGTTACATGCTGTTTGTTCTTCCTCAAAAGCAGAGGGTAGACATGACCATACATCACTTCTCAGAATTATTCTGGGGTTTGTTATTCTGGGACTGTGAGATGAGGAAACCCTGCACTGCTTGGTGTCTGTCTCTGTAATAGAAAGGCTTGTACAGAGCTTTGCGAGCTCTTGATGGAGACACAATTTAAACAAGCAGTAACATCTTTGCTAGTGTATTCTGTTTGCTTCTTCTTTTAACTATTGCACTTTCAACTATTGCAACTATGCACATGAAACATTGAAGCATAGACTGGACCTTACAGTACTATTGTTGCTACCTTGGGGAATCCATTGTGATGAAGTATAACTGAGGCTAATGCTTAGTAGCCATGATATAATTATAATCTTTTTGTTAAAATGAAAAGGCACAGTTTTGAAAGATATGGCTGCACCTATTAAAGATGGAGCTGCTAGCAATACTGTCTCTTTCAGATTCTCTAATGCTTTTCATTATAAGTCTCTGGCTTTCAGCTGGTCATATCTCCTGAACTTATACACCTGATCTTGCTCTTTTCATCCTTCCTCTCAACATGTTGGCATGATAACCAGAGGGATCTGTCACACTGGATTGCAGAAGAAAAGGTAGAAAGGCAGAGACCGGAAAAAACTGTTTGGAAAAGCTGGTAGGGACTGAAAATTTGAGCTAGCCTGCAGCAAAGAGGTGACGACGACAGTGGCTAGGAACAGAGGGAGAAGCTCAGGTGACACAGGGCAGATATGAAGGGTGCAGAGGTGGGGGACACTTGTTAGCTGTGTCCTCAGTGGATGTGAAAACCTCAGCTTTGCTTCAACTCATGTAGAAGGAAAAGTACAGATCTGTGCAATAAAACTTACTGTAGGGAAATATCTAAATCAGCATTTCCTGTGCAACATGTAGTCAGTCACTAATGGATGTGAAGTTAATGGCCTCTTAATGGTTTGTCTGTAAGATCACCTCAGGAATATCACTCAGACAAGTAGGTGGTATCTCTATTTCTACTACAGAGCTAAGATGTTGTGCTGCAGGAGTTATACATGTGACAATTGTGCTAGCTTTCTCTGACACTTGATGGTGTAAAATGTTGAACTCTTTGGAAAACCACCTGATGGACAATCAATCAAACTGGACCCCAATGTCCCTGTGCCTCAGCTTCCAAGCTGAGAAGTGTCCTTGTTCTCATTTCTGGAGCATACCAGAGACACAAATTCATAATTGTTGTGGATCAGTTGTTGTGAGATGACATCATCACAGAAACTTCCAGGAGGTAATAAATAACTTCATACTTGATAAAGTGTTGGGCTGTGGCACTGCAAATAGTTTCCAAATTATCCCTTGAGAGAAGGTACACAGAAAGGTTGAATAAGAGTTTTCACATCAGCTATTCTGCACACTCAGTGAGCCTGGGATATAACGCTGTGGCCACGTCACAGTATGTACTCTATGTCACACAACAGAGTATTTCATCTCACAATGCTTATAGAAAAAACAGTAGGATGAAATTTGGACAGGCAGCTTTTTTTCCTATTGTAAAGGACTGAATGCTTGGATTTTCTCAATTTAATTTTCTTTCAACACAATTTTTAGTCTCACAGCCCAATTGTGAGAAGGCAGCTTCTGCTTTCCCAAGAAGAGGCTGTTGGTCAATTTACTGTCCAGTGAGAACCAATGTGTCTGACAATGCTTTCCTCAGTAGGGATCTTTCTTCCTTTCTGCTTTTCCCCATCTATCAAATGCTAGATAAGTCACTTTTAGAAATGCAGGCTTTCAATTTTAACCTGGTTTATGCAGCACTTTCATCACATTTTAGTCCATTGTAATCTGATCACTTATAGAATTGCCCACTTAGGCACACTGCTTCCAAGAAGTATGAGTAAGATGCCATTATGAGGATCTAATAACAAAACCTAGAGTTTTCACCCAAGACGGAATAGTCTGACCTGGCCTGGGAACACTGTAATAAATAGTAAAACTTAAAATCAATCTAGTGGGTTTATGGGTTGTAGGGCTTCAAGTAGCAGGAGAGGACAGAGAGAAATGCTGCTGGACTACAGGTCTGTCTCCCTGGTGAGGAGAGCTTGCCGTACAGTCTGCCCCCCATCTGGAGGTCCAATGTGCTTACTTCATTCGGGTGGTTTGGTGGCCTCCTGCTCTGTAAGACAGTTTGCATTCTGCCTTTGCTCTTGGTAAAAGACTTGCTGCTTAGCACAAGGTAGCATCCAAAACACCCTGTGCAGTTCCTCCACAGAGACTTACCCTCTGTTGCACAGCACTGTCTGGCTTCTTTCTCTTTGAGACAGAGGGGAGCAGAGGCAAAACATAAACCTTAAAATGGACAAAATAATTAACCGGAAAGTAGAAAATTTAGTGATGTACAGGGCCTTAATGGAGAAAGCCTTGCCTGCTAGAGCATCTTCTGACAAGGGTCACGTCTCTGCTAGTTGCAATGGGGTGGATTACATAGACTTTTAATATCTGAAAATGAACTGCAATGCTTGCTGTCCCAGGATCAGGTCTGTTTTCAGCAGTGAGCTGTACAGCTAATAAAAGAAAGCTCCTGGCTGAGCTAAGCAGGACTCAGTTTTACACATAAGTAGCTAGCTTTTGGGTCGGGTCGACAACGTATTGGACCCCACTGGCACCGCTGATCTTTAGCTCGAGATCTTGGTGGTCTGGAAAAGGCGATTTAGACCACTGCCCAGAGGGTGGCACACTTACACCGATAGTGGGGAAAATCTCCTTCCCCAGCTCCCCCAACCGTTAGACATCACATCTGGTTAGAAGCTCTGCTGCTCTCTGCAGGGTTGTCTGGGTCTGTGCGAGCAGACACAGCTCTTTGGAGATGGGAATGCAAACAGTTGAAGCGGTGAACACAATAAGCTCTGATCAATTTAATCAGGAGACTGTTGGTCTCTAAGGACTATTTCTAAGAGATCTCAAAGGAGAGCTTAAAAAGGCAGCTTTATTGCCTGGAGGCTTGACAGAAGTTAACGCCTCTCCTTGAAAAGCGCAAGTCAAAAAGGATGGAAATTGCTACATCTAAATGACGGATCAGTGAGTTTAGTGAAGGAGTCGCTAGGAAAAAACTTTACAAACTGTTATGCAAGAGGACAAGCCTATAAAGCTCTCTATTGGCCTTTAAATACCTATGAAGATGTTTTTTCAGTCTTACAGTAATTTTGGAAACCATGATGACGATGTTGAGCCAATTATACTTTTTGCCTTGTAGTGTGGGAAAAGCCATGTAAGTCTATGATACTTAGGTACCAGGGACTGCAAAAAGCTCCTTGTAATAGCATGAATTATGCCTAATAATGTTCAGCCTGCAGTGAATCCTCTAGGTATTGTTTTACAAGCAGGTAGCCGAGTAGAGGAGCTGAAGCAGCTTCTTCTGAGGTTACACAGAAGGTCAGTTAGTGGTGTAGCAAAAGAACGCAGGAAATCTACCTTGCAATCCCCTCTGCCTTGCCTTACAGTACTGAAATGTCTGCATGTAAAAAGGCAGGAAGAAAAGGGTAACACTTAGGCTGTGTCTGACCTACTTGACTGACTGCCTCGTGTAGGCCTACATAACCACATCACTGAATTGGGATGCAACAAGGTAGATGATAACGGTGTGAATGACTGAGTCCCAAGGAGGGAGGAGTGACCCAGCATAAGGGGCAGGAGCACGAGCCCTGCAATCAGAATCCTGCAATTTTTCCTCCTAGGGCCTCTCTGGTAAAGGCAGGAGGTTGAGTTCGACAAATGTGCAGAATATTCCTTCTTACAGCAGAGAAAAAGTGGCCAAGACTAGAAATGAACCACCCTGGACCTGAGGGCTTGCAAGGAGTCTCCGGCAGGGTGGGCTGTGAAGGTGGCTGCACCATCTTTGTAATAGGCTTGGTGGCTGGAGTGCCAATGGTGGTTGGACATCTTGGGGGATCCCCAGAGGGATTTCATACCTCCTCCCTGCCATTGTTGGTAGCCCTCTTTATTAATACTGTGTGTGCACGCCAGGCTCTTCTGACATATCCCGTGGGTAGCAGAGCCCACTCGGAGGTGTCCAAGCACCAAGCCAGAGGGCAATGGGGTGACCTTGCTTGCCGATGGACTGACAGCCTCTGGCTAATCCCATTAGCTTGGGGACTGAGAGGGGTACTGTACTGTGGGGCAAGCTATATGCCTTGTAGCACCCAAACAGTGCTGGTAAGGGATAGTTAGTGCCTTACAGCTGATGCTAGCTGGCTGTAGCAGGGGAGCAACTGTCCTCTTACTGTCTGGGCAGCCATCTGCTGGAAGGAGGATTGATTTACCCCAAGCATGTTCTCTTATGTGTTTTATTTGGCTTCCTGTGTTTTTAACTGGATATTTCAAGGTACGTGGTAATTAACAGGGTCTTGGGTTACGGTGGTTATTTTAAAAGTCCTGAGAGATCTTCTTGTGTATTATAAGATACAGGGGTGAGCAGTGAATATATAGAAAAATTCCTGTCATTAGTCCTCTCAAACACAGTCAGGTTTGTGTCGCTTTTTAAATGTCACTTACCAGCAATTTGAAGTGTTATAATTTCAGCTTTCTGGACAAGCATTTTATCTTTGGAAATATTTTCTTTGCTATGTAACTAGCTAACATCCAAGAAATAATAAGAATTATTTTTTCTGTCAAACTGTGTAACATTTTGGGTCAGTGGACTCTGGACACAAGACACTGTGTCTCAGTCACATCAACAGAGTCCCAGGAGAGGGGGTCAACGGACAAAATCTAGAAGTGTCCAGCCTAAGTCTGTTCCCAGCATAAGTCTTTGTCCTGCTCACCTCCCCTCCCTCCCTCCACACCAGGTACCCTGAATAACTCTGGATTGCTGCTGAGCTGCCCTCTTGCAGAGGAGTTTCAGGAATGACTTGTGGATCAGAGATAGGTTTCCTTTCAAAACCATTTTCTTTAGAAAAATATTCTGCGTCATTCCACAATGTCCTTGTCTAGAACAGTCTAGAAAATCGTTTACTCATCTTGTGAAAGTTTTTTCAAAGTTTAAACCAGGATGAAAATTTGTACCGTTAAAAATTTTGGCCTGCTCCCATTCAATCTTCCTCAGCTGGTCAATAAACCAGCCAAGAAAAACAAACAAAGACAGTTAATGTCAGGTCAATTAAAATGCGTTTGGATGTTGATTTCTCAAACTTTTAAATTATTTGTGATGTAAATAAAATTGAATTCCCCAACAGGAATTTGTCTTCAACTTAGGAATGAAATTGTTTGACGCTAAAACCTGTGAAACTAAGATCTCAAAGCAGTTTCAAGATTGGAAAACTTTCAGAGATCAGAAAAAATGATAAGACTAGCTCAGGTCCTGTTTTGAGTATTCGATATTTTATGAACAAAAATGAATCTGTTAACAACCTCGCAACTACCTCTGCTCACATTTAGCAGCCAGGGCTAGGTTTTTTCTCCTAGTAAGTGTTGCTGCTAAAGATGAGATGCCACATGACAAGAAGTTGCAAGTAGACATGCATTGTGACTTACCAGAGTTTTTATTAATACGACATTCCTATTTAATGAGGTTATAAAAGTATAATTTCCATTTACAACATATTCTGCCAGTTTCCATAACAGAGCCCACACCTGAGTAAAGGTAACATGCAGAAATACCACAAAGCTGTTATGAAGCATGACCAGCCAGACAGGCTAGGACAAAAATGGCTTATTTGCACTCAGTTAATTCGAACAGAAAAAAATCTATTGGATTGAAATCTAATCAAGTGTCTGAGACAGTACTGTTTGGAAAGGGCAGATGATTTTCACTTTGAATTGCTTCGTTTCAAAATCTCTGCCAAAGCATCTCGCTGGCAAGACGGAGCCACCTGGCATTTTTGAATGGCTGCTAGGGGTGGCTGCATGCCAAAAATTTGCCAGACTGCAGAGATTAGTTTTAAAGAACTTGGCCTATGCTGTTTCTTCTCTATGCAAAGCCCTCAGGTCCCTCAAGCCAGGTAGATTCCTGCACGTGTATAAAGAGGAAGGCAGAGCTTTTGGAGTTAGCGAGAACTCTCTCACACCAGCAGTTTTGGTCACCAGAAGGGAACGTGGCAAATGGCACAGGTGTTACTAGGAATCTGCTTGTTTTTTTCTTGAAGTTTCCACTTCAGAAGTATGTGTTTGCTGAGAGGCAGAGGTTGTGTGGAGTAATTGCACTTCTGCTTGTGCTGATGATAACAGAGGGACACATGTCCCTGGAAGGAAATACTCAGCTGATAAATTATATGTAATATTTACTAACAGGTCTTTTATTGTTCCTTCACTTTGCAGTCCAGGTCCATTTGTGACATGCAAAATCAGTTCTGTGTTTTCAGCTTTGAAACTAGAAAGAGGTTTCTCATCAGAAGAAGTCCCTGTTCCTGTTTAGAAAAATTGACTTACTTAGAAGATATCTGTCCTCCTGGTATAAGTGCTTAAGTGCTACGGAGATGTCTCATCTAGTTTTAAACGCAGGTGAAGCAGAGTTTGTCCTGACTCTGCAGTGTAGATGTAGTTTTTACATGTGAAGCAGAGAGAGACTCTAATGAGGTGGTGGGTACAGAAACTGAATGAACTTTTTGATTCAGAAGTGATTTGATACAAACTGGGATCAAAGCTTATTACTAGGGTAGAATGGGGGTACTTGTGATTATGTGTGCTGGAGGTACAGCCAAACAGAAGACTTCAGTCTCTGATTGTAGGTTTATAAACACTACAGAACAGACTTCTTGTCTTTATTATGCATTTTAATATGAAATGACCCTTACTCCTGCTGTGTTTTGCATTGTTTAGGGGAAGGGAACAATAGCAGGGATAAACATGAATAGTAATTTATTCCAAAAATAGTCCAGTAGTACCAGTGGGAGTATTTTTTACATAAATTACTGCTCAAACTAATTTAATGATGTCTTGAGTTGGTCAACTAAAACTGAAGAGAGAGTTCAGGCAGTGAAATAATATTCAGTGTAAGTAAGAGTGACAGATCCTGATCATTAGTAAGAGTCTCTGTATTCTCCCTTTCTTTTCAACCAGCAAATCAGCCTTAGACGCCATCCAGTCAGTTAATTATGGAGCTAACTTCAATGACTTAGGCAACCTACAGATACAAGAAAGCTTTCACTAGCACTCTGTCCTATTAAGTATGAATTTCTACTGTTCACTGTTCATACTCAGAGGTGTCTGAATTTATGTGTAAAATTTTTACTGAGAGAAGCACACATCCAAGTCTTACTCAGGAAGGGCACACACTTGCAGGGGAACAAAGAATGTTGCCCTCTGTTTGTCTCCTGGGTAGGGGATTAACTACACCACCTGTAAACAAAGCTTTGAGTCAGAGTGGGACACCTAAGACAGCCCCTGAGGCACATGAGGCTGAAGCGGAGTCTGGAAAAAAACATCTGCCAACCTGCTACCTAGTGGGTCCTGGCACTGCCTCTCTGTGCTCAGCGAGGACTGCCACAAGACTCTCCTTCACCTTATGGTGTTTAGTAAATAGATTTTCCTCCTCTGACTTGGCTGAGGGGCTCCTTAAGTAGGTGTTTTCAGATGCCACCTGATACGCTCTCACACTACCAGACTTCTCTCAAAATGCAGCTGACAACAGTTGCTTTCTTTCAAGAGAATGCTAATGATGCCCCACCTTTTCTACGAGAAACTAATGGTGGGAGAACATATGCAGCAAGAGGAGAACCAGGCTTGGGTCTCATTTTCTGGTGGGATGCACACTTACTATTCCTTCAGCAGTATCTTAACCAACGACTTACTCCTGCTTGCTCACTTGGAGCAATGAAAAGATATGGATGCATGCCGAATTTCAGCATCCATGCAGGGATAGGAATGACTCTCACACATTGATGCAATGCACAGTCGATTCGATTTATTGCTCTGCTTGCATGGTTATATACATTTTTCATATCTGCACACGTGATCACGCTTATTCGGATAGGCTACAGACATAAATCACGCGCTGTTCATGCACCCCATATTCCCTTATGATTGGTAACTATGCACTAGCGCTAATAGCAGCAGACCGCCTCCATGTCCTTGAACACATCTTGTTTTTGCTAACCCACACCATGTGCACTGTCAGAACTTTCTCAATTGCTATTCTTAACTGTCCTTTCCAGCAGCCTGTTCAGTTATGAGAACTGTTTTGCTTAAGTGGCCTAGTCATGCTAACTCTCAAGCTACATCGGCCCAAACAGAAGCAGCTTTTCTTGTAAGTATATTCTTTTGTATGCTTACAAAACGTATACACGTAATTGTATGGGCTGAGAGAAGCTTATGAAATGGTGTTGAAAGGCCGAGGAGGTTACTGGCATGATGGCTATACTGTTTAATAATACTTGTTTCTTGTGATGTAGGGTGTTGCTTTTTCAGGCTGTGTTGCTTGGAGACCGAGCTGGGTGGTGCTCTCGGTCATACTTTTTCAGCCTCTTTTGTACTGCTGACGTTTGTCTTTCATTCTCTTCTGAGGACTTTGTTCACCGGTTCCTTGAAGATTTCTCCATACTTGACAACATTTTTGTCCATCATCACCTTGTTCATAAGCTACGTCTGTGTGGTGGTCTACGTCTCTGTGCAAGGTGTATTTTCCTGTCCCAGCTCCCCAGACACCGTGCAGCTCCTGCTGTGTAGGAGACAGATACCTGTAGCCATAGTTGGCATATTTGAGCAGAAGACTACATGGGGTGGAGATAAAAGAGAAATGAGAAGGTTGATATGCTGTAAGGCCACAATGGGATGCAAAGGCATTCTTGGCTCTGTATTCGTTGTGAACGCTCCCCACGAAGGGGCTCACGTGCCACTGATTAGGAGCGCCCTTTGTTTCAGGACATTTTTTTTTTTCCTTAGCAAATACGTAGGTTTGATAAGGCTCCCACACACCGAATAATGAGCTGACATCCAACATCAATTAATAATCTAGTTTATATATGGAGAAGGAAACAGAATTTGCCTTTTAGCCTTTTAATAGCAAGCCTGCTTTAAACAGCTTGACTGACACCTCTTTAAATTCACCTAGGAGACCAGGGGGCTTCAGCTTGTTCCCTGCATGGATCCTTTGAACTCGCAGGCAGGTTTTCCAGGACCTCGGTGTAAAAGAGGCTTAGGCCTGCTATTTGTGTATTACTGAAAGTTCTTTCAAAACTGCTATGACAAGTAGAACAGCACCATTATAAAGCAAGAATTTTGGGAAATGTGCCTTTGGAACTTTTTAGGAAGGAGGAGGAGAGACCATCTGTTTTGCTTGTCACAATTCTTGTTTGTTTAAGATGTGAATTGCCAGAAATGTGGAAAGATTGGGTACAACGACAAGCGATAGAGTAATTTTCACACTGGACTTATGGGAAGCATGTGTTGTCCATCTGTGTGATTCTCATTTTATGCAAATTTAGGAAATATAGTCTTATGTCTAATTGTCCAAAGGTAGTTCTGAACATTCAAATGGAGGAAAGATATCATGCCGTATCGTCAGTAGGCCTTCCTCTGGCTGTGTAACACGCCAATGCAGAACGCTGCTTGCTTGAAACTACAAATCATAATAAACATTAATATTTAGAATCCAATAAAATAATGTTTCAGGGTCTGCAAAACACTTCAGACCCATGCTTGGGTTTTCCTGGAAGTGGAAGAGGATGCCAAAATCTTCCTGACCCTCCTAAGTGGGTGTTACCAACCTGCCCAGCACCACATACTGATGCCTGCTGGTTCTCGATGCTGGAGCAATACTAAAGGAGGCTGCTGTGCTTCTTTGTGCTAAAAAATGCACAGATGTGTCTGTTTAAAGCTTATACAAGGAATATCTGAGCTTCTGGGAGGAAGCTTTAAGTGAAGATTTGTTTTGGGGGAGGAAAGTGTTTGTTTGCCTTCTTTAAAAAAAAAAAATCACATTCCACTGAGGGTGAGGGAAGTTCTACCTGGAGCATATTGCATTTTTCAGAGCTAGTGAAAATGATACTTCACCCTTACCTACCCTGAGCACTTTCAGTGGATAGCTCCCAATAGATACAATATATTTTTTTCCACTAATGATGTGTCTATGCACTGCAAATGATTCTGTATTTTTTGACTCAGTAGACAACTGGAAATTTGACCAAAAATAATTCTTAATTGAACTGTCATTGAAGTGCAAGTATTTCCATTTTAAAATACACTTTTTGAGAGTGTTAATTCAACGAATGCTTCAGTGCTTACGCATTATGGAAAGAAACACAAAGAAATCATAGTATCATAGGTTGGAAAAGACCTCTAAGATCATCGAGTCCAAACATCCACCCAACACCACCATTTCTACTAAACCATATCCTGAAGTGCCACATCTGAGATTCAGTTTGGAATTCTTATCAAAAGTTCTCATGAAATGTTTTTCCTTGTGGCTGATTCTTTAAATGGTAAAATGTCATCAGTGCCAAAGATAAAGGTTTGTGCGATGTCGGTTACTGAACCCTCTTTAGCCAAACATGGTGGTTCTACAGGCTTTCCAGTTTTCTTAACTTTTGTCTTCTGGATGATTCCAAGACAATTCCCATTTGTGACTTAAAAAATACTCTGTTGTGCAGTATGATGTATTGTCAAGGCAGCAAAAAACCACATAAAAAAGAAGATAAACTTTTTTAATACGCAGTAATATAGTGATCATAGTTGATAAAAACTCAAGAAGAAATATAACTACAACACTGATTCTGGCTGGTGATTCTCAGCTGGCTTTTGACAGGAGCTCTGTTGGGTTTGTGAGTGGAATAGAAACCTTGTCAATGTCAGAGGCCCCAGAGTCAGTTCTTTCATGACTGACATCGGAAAGACCATCTCTGTACAAACATCTGAAGTGCTTAGTATAGCAGGGAGAGGTTTTGGCTGGATCAAGAGTGCTGTTATAATAAAACTCAGAAGCTTTTAGGTATATGAAGCTAAAGTAAGGTAGGAGAAACAGACTTACTGAAGGCAAGAGAGGGAGCATCAGAACCAAAGAAAATGAGAACTTAAGCAACCTCCCACCTTGCTGCAGGTCTCACATGGTGAAGGGGCAGAAGGAAAAGAAGCTGGATCTTGTGTATCCAGCAGGACAAGGAAGAGCAGCAGGGAGGAGGTAGAAATCCATATTCCATTGACCAAGATAGAAACACATGTTTCATAGAGCAACACATTATTCAGAGAGGAGTCTCAGAGAGGGAGAAGGAAGCATGCCTTCTTTTGTCCAGCAGAATTATTTAGTGGGTAGATTAGCTGGCTTTCAGCTGGGATAAGCTGGGGAAATGTTTCAAGTCTCTTTTGGTGGCAATATCAAGGAGTGGTGGGAACCAAAGATGGAGGAGGAAGAAAGGGAGGAGTTCAGGCGGCAGAAGAAGAGGGAAGTTCCTGTGCAACTCAAGGTGGGTGGACTTAAAGGCATGGAATTGCAGCCTTATGAGACAAAATCTTTTTTCCCTGCGTGTTAGAAGCTGAGCTCTGTGGAAGCCTCCTACTGAAATGTGTCTTTTACTTGAAGCAAAGAATGATCCAGACAGTCAGCTCAGGAAACTGGAAGCTCTTTTTCTGTTTCTTTCTCTGCCCTAGACTACTTGTTAGATTAATCTCTGTGGTGGTGTGTGGATAAGTACAGTAAAGATTATAAGATTATTGGATATGTGTAATAGGAGCTATAAATATGAAGTTATCTGAGTATGGTATAACTGACTCTTTAAAATTTTTAAATGGAACAATCAAGTACATTTTATATGTAGTAAGTACATGCCAGGCCCAGTAGAAGGAGCTCCATAATTCAGAGGCTTTTTCCTGTTATAAGAGTATGCAAAATATATTTTTAAAAAAATTACTTATAGATCACCTTATAGGTTCCAAGTTAAAAAAGAAATTAATATCTTTAAGCTAAACGTGGCAGCCACTTTGCGATAAGCAATGACTTATTAATGTCTTTGGATACTGAAAGCTTGGCATCTAAAAAAGCCGTGAACTGCGGCACTAGATCCGCTTCCTCCTTCTTTGAATTGTAGAAGGATGTGTTTAAACTATAGCTGATTCAGCGAAAACCCTAGATTTTCTTTTGATGCTTTCATCATGGATTACCTTATTCATTCAAAACATACAAGGAATGCAGGAGATCTGAATAAATGACTTGTAGCTGTCCATGCTTTCTGCATGTATGTTTTAAACAATCTTGAGCAAAATGCTGCTATGTTACTGCTTTGTCTTTGCTTGCCTGCAGCAGGGCTAATTATTCCTGAAGCTGCATGACGCTCATGCCACACTAGAATATGCTGTATAGACGTGTCCTAAGTGAGTTAGCTGAAGTATCTCTGTTGTAAACTGATTTAAGAAAGCAGGAACGAAGAGGTACACCTCCTCTGTTCCATACTCAAAATATTGTGGAATCTGCAACAACTTCAGAAATTCTTGCATGCTGTTGGAGGTGGTTTCAGTTTTCACACCAGAAGTAATTTAATTTCAGCACTTAAAACCCAAAAAGCTCCAACATATTGCTAGCATGCAAAAATTCCATGTGTGCTAAAAAACAACAGCATATGGTTGGGTGGGGTGTGACCAAAATGAACATAGTTATCACATTGTGAACTTTCTTTTTACAGACTTGATTAAATAAGGGGGGGTGGGGGGCATCTAGGCCGAGAACCTGGAATCGTCCTAGAGTCTGCCTTTTCAAATGTTGTGTGGTTAAATGAAAAGGTTCATCTTGCATAAACTGTGGCTTAAAATAGGAGACTGACATTTCTTCTGAACATGAAGAACACACACAAAAGAAAGGTAGAAGGAAGACAAGATGTCTTTGGGGTGAACCTTTGGAGGAGAAATGGTACAGAGCGCAAGCTGGAGGGGAACTTCAGCCCTGTCTGTCTGCTTTTAGAAAGCAGGTAGATCTGGATTATTTGTTTTTTATTTATAATCTATCACCTCGGCTTGAACTGGGTAAAACGAGTTTTTAAGTGAGCTCATTTGCTGGGACTGTGTGTTTCAGGATGTTCAAACATTGCCGCTGATTCTTCTCAGCACAGTTTAGTGCTGGGCGAATTGTGGGCACAAATAACTTCAGCCACCTGTGACAGTGACTGTATCTATAGATAGACAGTCATTTTCTTGACTTAAGTCTGTTTTCTGTTGAGTGTAACAGTGCTTAAGACCTTATCAGGTCCTCATACATATGGGAATATCTAAAAATTGAGCAAACCAAAATCAGAAATACTTCTGGAAACTTAGGCCTAGATACCTGACTTATCCTTCAGAGTACCTGGTGGAAAAGATTGAAAACCTTTAAAACAGTGGTAGCACAAAGCTTGGGGGACTCATATTAACATGCAGCTGTTTTGTGTGACCGTGTGGTTGCACTTGTAGCCACTCACCTGAGTGCACCTCTCTTGGGTACCTCTCTTGGCTGCCTCTTTAGTTTGCTTTGTTCTTGTCTGCTCTTTCGGTGCTCTTCTGGGTGTGAATCTATCTGGAGAAGCAGACTCCTTGTCTTCTGGCACATCACTTGCTGTTCTATCTGCCGTTCAGCTGTGAATATGACAGTAGCCCAACTTGCCAGGTAGAGGCTCTTTGCAGGCTGTTCTACTGTCAAGTTCTTGGCTATCTGCATGACCAGCACTGTCTTCCTGCGGGCAGTCAGGGAAGATGTCTTCTACTCATATTCCCAGTCATACTATGTCATTTCTGCTGCAGAGGCCAAACACCATCACTGGGCCAAGTAAGTTAGACCATGCAAAATGTGCTTTTGATTTCTGCATGCAAGTCTGTCAGATTGTTAAAAGTGAAAAAAACAGTCCTAGTTTGACTTCTTTTTTTGAACAGTTGGTGATTTCCATGAACTCTGTAATCTTCCCTGGTTTCTAATGATGAATGTTTTCACACTTTGTGTTGTTCCCCACGTCTTCTCAAGTGAATGGTCATGCTTGAGCAGCATTAATGATTAGAGTTAGGTACACTTTTCTTCATGTTCTTGCAAAGTGGATCTTGCAAACAACAGGAAAACATTTCACTTAAAAGGAGATCCTTCCAATTGCAAATCTAAGAGCTGAAAATGACTTTGGATGCCTTTGCAACTTTGGAAAAACTTTGAATATTAGAGTTTAACCCAGAAAGGCCATTGTATATTTTAATTATGTTGGCCAAGACAAAGCATCTTTTTCAGAATGAAATTCAGGTTACTCTGTGGAACCATACAGTCCATCAACATGTGACAAGGCTTTCATATCTTGAGGGAAGGATCCAGTTGGTGCAACTAAGTGTCAGTCAGGATGTAGAGCTGCAGGAAGTTAACTCTTGCGTATGCACCAGGATTGTCCAGATCAGATGAAGAAAGTGCCAAAAGAGATTACCCGTCATCACCAGCTGAGAGATCAGCTACATATGAAAGACAGAACAGCTTGAAGGGCCCTGAATGGTGATCTCAGGAGATGGGTCCCTCAAGAGACGGAGACATGCGTTATGTCCTTGTACAGTCACTTGAGCAACTTGACGTGAAAATATTAAATAAAACATACAGAAACCCCAAGAGGGCGTTTCGCCAAGGAGCCCGTATGGGAATTATCCAGCCTTTTAGCAGGTGTAGGGCCCTGCCTGAAAGTGGCATCATAGGCATCTCCTGAGCCTTCCCAGTAAGCCAGTAATAGAACTGCAGCTTGCCAGATAGTCTGTCATAGGTTGTCAGCCATGGCTGGGAGGAGAGATGGCAACCTCTTTTGTTCCCATGTCAAGCATGCAGAGAAGGGACTCGTAAGTAGATAATTCAAGGGGAAACAGCTGCTGAGTTCTCAGTTCTCCATGACTCTCTAGTTTTGCCGCCTTCTCTCAATGTATTTGCCTGCTGCTGGCTGAATAATGCCTGCTGACAGTCAGACAAATAGAAAAACTTCATTCAACACTACTGTGAAGTGTGGCTATTTTGATGCTTATGGAGGACAAATTGAAAGGCTGTCCTGAATGTGTGGGGCCATGGATGGACAATTTTAAACTCCTGTAAAAGGGCATGGTAACTTGATTGCCCTAGTCCTGATCTTTTAAGTCTAACTAAGTATTACAAGCTCTTCTGATTTCCTGATTGTGAAGGGATTTTTTTCCCTTTTAAAAAGCCCCAGGGCTTGGCATCAGTTGAATACATAAGAATCAAACACCTCACTTAAAAGTAAATAAAGATTTGAATTGTGGCTTGAAAATGTAAATGCTATAGTCAGAAAAAGCCAAAGAGTTGATAAACAAGCCTCCCCACCCAATTAATGATGCATTACTTTTAGGCTGATAGCAGGTGCCTTACTGCTAGGTTTCGGATATTTTGTCTAACAACTAACTGGCACAGCCAGACCTACGCAAACGTATCACTACAACCCTGAGAATAAACCCTCTGTTAGCCCTTGCCTGTGCTGACACTGCCATCTGAAGCATCCCCTGCGTCAGTCCTGGGCCGTATTGACTTGTAATTTGCGATTAATTTGTAGTTTATAATTGTTCTGAGTCTGGTTAGCTCTGGCTCTAGGGCGTTTCTGGGACTGTTAACTAACCACATCATCAAGAAGCTGGACATGGTACGGGGCTGTTTTGCCCTCCTCCCGCTCTACCCCCTTCCTAGGAATGTTTCCGTCTGTTTTCAGGGAGGTAAAGCTGGGTTTGAGGAGCTCCCTTCTGATTGTGGCGGCTTTGCCTACGTGTCTGCTTCGCTGCCTGATTTTGGGGGGGTCCGTTACATGGATTTCCCTCCCAGCAGTAGCTGCGGGAGCCTGGAGGGCCGGGACGCGGGGGGGAAAAGGGGGTCCCGCAGTGCGGGTGCCGCGCCCGTGGGTGCCGACCCGCGCAGCGTCACTAGATGGCACCAAACGACCGGGCTGGGCGCGGGTCCGGCGGTGCGGGAATGCGGGGCGGGGGAATGCGGGGCAGGGATGCGGGGCATGGAGCAGTCCCGGCTCGGTAGCACCGAGCACTCGGCTTGGCCGCGGCGCGGTCGCGCCTCCTCCGAGCGGGGCGGGGAGCGCGGCCGGGCCGTGGGCTGCCCTGCCGCCTTGCCCACCCCTCCCGGCAGCACTGGGCCGCCGAGCCCTGGAGCCCTGGAGCCCAGCGTGCCCGGAGCAAGCTCTTTTCACCTGGCGGGCCAACAGCTGAAAGGGTACGAGAGCAAAGTTTTCAGTCGTAGCCGACACCTAATATATTCGCTGAATGGTTTCTCACTCGCTTTCTCAGGCAGAAAATATTGCGTAATAAATCAGTAGTTTGAGCCTCCTCTTGCAACCAGTAGGTGCAGGTGGGCGTTTGCACCTGCCCCCGCACGACCGAAGAAGGCTTGTTACAGCAACACCTTACCTCAGGGTCATCTGCAGAAAAGCGCGCTGTTTCCGACCACGTGTGTGTGTTTGACTGTAGGACAGCGCGTCCAAAACTTGCACGAGAACGAAACGGCCTCCCATTCCTCCCCACATCCATCACGAAGGTGAGCACAGGCACAGCAGCTGGTTTAGACTGCGTTGGAGAGTTTATTTACGTCTGATTCTGAGGACAGAAGGTAGAAAGCCAAAGAGTATGTTCATATTGTCAAAATGTTTCCTTGTTTGCTCCTGGACTTCTGACAGTCTGCATGACAGAAGCCTCTGTTCCAGTGTTTTAGTTTGGATCAGGAGTGATGATCTGACCTTAGCATGTTTTGGTACACACCACAGGGTGGTCTCAGAGCACACAAACTGGTTTCCTTCAAGATGAGATGAAGAAATGCTTGTGCAAGAAGCACAGAAGACCCACTCAGGCCCCAAACACACATTATCTTGCTGCGACTGCTAAGGCACTCAGACCCCAGGTGAAGATGAGACTGAAGACCCCCTGCCCAAACTTTCAGTGTGGATGCCCTTGGCTCCAGCTGCTTCACTGTGTGGATCCACTCCTATCAAGCTGTGATCCGTGTTAATTTTGACACAGCCTAAGTTCACTGCAGTGTCAGCTGAGAAAGAGAGAGACCCACAGGGGAAAGTGAATGCCTCCAGTTTAGATACCTGCATTTGCCTCCGGTAGGTGATGTGGATGTACCCGGTAGTGATGCAAGGCTTCCGGTCTCCATACACACATAGGCAGTGTGGGCATCTTGTTGACTGTACCACTCGTACTTTGCACTACTGGTTGTTCAGAGAAGAGATTCAGGAAAGAAATATTTTTTTTCTTTGTTGTTTCACTTTTATGGCTGGGTCTCAGGCTTTCTGTAGACCCAGGTGGGTGTTTCTGTATGAGCTATGTGGAGTTATGCCAGTTTTGAAGGATTTTTTCACTCCAGTCTAAGGCTTGTCACCATTCCTCTTTTAAATCCAAAGCAAAGGCTGGGGCCAGCCTTTGAGAAATTAGTTCTCATCACCCTCTTTCTTTGAAAAACTACCTCAAAGTACAGAGATCTTGACAACAGTGGTGCTTTCGTTCTGCAAGCTGACATTCTTTACTAACTCTAATACTTATTGTTATAGTAAATTCTCAAATATGAAATTTCTGGAAATTAATTGTTTAGCTACTGGGTGGAAAAAAGTTAATAATCCTGTATTTATTTAAAGATTATATTTTCTATATTCCTGAAAAATCATACTCGGTGCATAGAGATGAGTGGTAAACGCTATGAAGCAACCAACAATGTGGTGAGTGGGAATCCTCCTTTCTAGAACATGTCCCAGGATCGTTGCTAAATAGACTTGAGGTAATCTGCAAAGTCCAAAGTCCTGGAAGCAGGAACTACCAAATCTGGGTTTCCTGCATTACTTTCACTCCTGCTGCCTGAGCTGCCTGCTGCAGTCATGGGTGGGAAAAGGATTCCATGTGATATTTCCGTGACTGTGCTGCCAATGCTGCAAGAAGGATGCAATGAGGCTTCCCAGACAACTGTGATTCTGGCATGCTCGAACTTCTCCAAGTGTCTGATAGTTTACTGTAGCTCTTGATCTTTCAACTGAGGGGCTTTGAGTGAAATGTCAGTCTGTTTCCACAGAAAAAATTACAATAAGCTGTTAAAAAAGTTTCAGCAAGATTTCAGCAGGACTACTCGTGCTGAAAATTAAGCATGTTCATAAAACATTGTTGAATTCAACCTTATTTTTTGTGCTCTGAATGATTTTTTATTTGAAATTATATTGAATGAAATTGCTTTGACCAATAGTTTTACAGAAATATTACCCAGCTTTCCTGTGTAGGTGTTTTGAAGGACCACAGCAAACCCAGCAAGGAGCCCTGTGTTCAAAATCATGCTTAAATAGTTAAACTGTTCTTTATGCTCCTTTATTTAACTGGATATCTTATCGGGGTGGCATGGAATTGCTAGAAAATGAGAAAAAAATACTGTCATTTTTCTAAATGCTTTGCTTTTATTTAATATCAATTGCAAATGAAATCTTAGCCTGTGAGCCTAATTTGTAATAGTCAAGGATACGCGATGAAGAGATGGTTTAAAAAAAGTTTCTTGCATTTTATTCTTAGAGATGGATTGAAGGAAATATGTTGAAGGCAAGTTGTGCCAGCACTGCTTAACCTGCTAGTATCCTGGAGATTATTTCTGTTGGCTTTGTGGGCCTTTTCAGTGTGATCCTTGAAAATGCTAATTAATTTTGGGATTTCTGTGTGTGTGATATGCTTTTACATACACAGCAAATTAATAATAATATAATAATCTTTCTAAAAGAATTTTGAGAGCAATTTATAGTTCATGCCAGATGTCAGTTGGCTAAGTAATTTAAAACACTTGTGTAACTGAAACATAATAGCTGTTGCGAGCTTGCCATGCTGCTTATGGTTATGAAAGACAAAATTTATGGGTTTTTAGCTATGTGCATAATCCGAAAAATTCACTCCCTGTTGCAGGGAATAAGCAGTATCGCAAGTGAATGTGTTTTAATCATCTGAAACATATAGCCCAAATGCTATTTTATTTGTTTAAACCAGGAAAAGACATAATTCCTCTAAAGGAAGTGCTGTGAGTGCAAGACCAAGAAAATTGTTTTTGTCCTATCAGTAGCTGCAGAGACCACATCTCCATAAAAGTCACTAAAGCAGCAAAGACAGCACTGTCAGCTTAGAAATTTTGCTAGAAGATCTACTAAGCCTCTGGCCCTGGGATTAAAAGTATTTCTTCCTAGGTTTGTGCCTGGTGTAATGGCCCTGAAGCTTGCAGTTTTCAGACCTGGTTATGACACTGGGAACAAGTGTTAGGGAAACCGGGCATCCACCTTGCCAGACTTGAGCTGCCTAGAAACCATTCAGCCTGAGATGGACCTACTATAGAGCAGACAGAGACGGGCATCTCGTGGAGGAGGTTGATCCCAAGAAGCAGGCAGGGAGATGACTTGCTTCTTGTAGGGAACCAAGTCTAGGTAAGATTAATATCTCTGTCCTTTCATGCAAATGATGGTAAACTACAGAACGAGTGGAGGGTATTCCCTTCACCTCTTGGGAAATAGATGGTTTCACAGTCATGCTGCAAGTTATGACACTGAGCATTTTTAATTTGTTCTAATTTTGTAAGAAGTGCCATTCTTAATCATTTTTGTTTCACCCTCTAAAGAAAAGCATCTCCTCAGCTGTGGGTTCCTTATAAGATGTCTTAGAGGCTCATATCCATAGTGGTCTCTGCAATGTGATGACTCGTCCTAGGCTATTGGCCTGTGAAAGCCTTCCTGGCTCTCCACTCTGCTGCCAACTCCATCTCCATCACTCCTCTTTTTCTCTCTGAGAAAGGTTAAGCCATGCAAGGAGCCATTAAGGTTAACAAATGTGGGGCTGTCAAGCTAAATTAAATGTGGTAACCACTCCAGAGTGTAAGAAAAGGAGCTACAAGTTCAGTTCCTGCCTGATGGTCATTGGTTTCCTTCAGCTGAGACTCAGTAATCCCACCTCCTGTAGAAACTGAGTGTGCTGGATTGAATCCTTGGTTTTATTTTCTTTTTCAGTTGGTTTTTTTTTTTTTAGTTTTTTTTGTTTAAAGGGTGTTGATGCTTCCCTTTCAGTCTTAAAAATGTCGGCTAGCATATCCTGAGAATAGTGCACCCAGAAATTTCCCGTGCATGCAGTTAGATGCCCAAGTACATCTTCAAATTAGAAGTCAACAGATAGAAGCCAGGGGAAGTGAGGGGAGGAGGACTGGAAGTGAACTGGTTTAATCCAGAAGGGATAAGAAGTCAGCGAGCGGTACAAGACCACATTATCTGCTCCACTCGCTCTGCTATACTAAAATCCCACTGATCTAGAAGAGCTGCTGCTCAGACACACAAGCAAGAGGGCACATACCATCCGTGACATCTCCAAGAAACCTTACAAGGATTATGAATGTGCTGGAATGTGATTGCTACTTACCATCATTTCCTTCAGCTCCTCACAGCTTTGGTGTGTATCTGTTTTTTCATCTAAGGTTAGTAGTCAAAAGACCTGTGAGGGTAGCCCACGCATGCAGTGCCTAGCAGGGAGGGACCTTGGCCTTGAGGACCTTCCACAGATGAGATGAAAAAGAGCAGGAGCTGTTTCATGAGTCATTTTCCACATTTTCAAAGAAAACATTTGACATTGTTATCCTATTGACATGTGCCAAGGTAAACTGCAAGACTCTCAGGAGGTTGGCTAGAAAGCAGCAATTCTCAGCAGCAGCCAGTGAGGAGCTGATGCTCTATAAGGCGTCACAGTCTATACGTGCTCTATAAGCCAATTGCAGACAAGACCTAGGCATTCCTGTGCACAAAAGCAAGGGGTCAATATGGGGAAAGTGAGGGTAGTGTTGCAAGTGCTGCTCAAATTTTACTGGCTTGTACGTGTAACTGGTCTGGGCACCATACCAGAAGGCTTACTCTGTCTTACTTTTTCTCCTCAGAAGACAATGCTCCATAGGATGCAAGTAGGCCCTGTGCATAAGCACTGTAAATCCATAGTGCCTATAAACCTGTATGTTTCCATCATACCTGATGGACAGATTTTAGTGGGTTTGTATGAGATTATTGACACATTGTTGACTTGAGGGATAGCTAAAGCTCTGGCTCTGATGTCTTCATCTGAGGAGGTTTGCCAGCATCACAGTAAAGCCAAAGAACATCTCTGAGGCAAGAACTATCTTTGATTTTGATTAAGGATCTTAAATCCAGCTCAGAGTATCCTCTCATGAAGGTAAGAGAAGAATATTGTTTTTTCCTGTCTGTCTGGGACCAAAAGGAAGTAGTGAGTAGACCCATGGTCTATAGGTAGAGCCTTAGTTAGCTCATGTTGCTCCAGACAGCCTTAATCTTGTTTACAGCTTCCTGCAGATCTGACTGAAGTCAGTAGAGATGTGTACAAGTACATCAGTGCAAACTTTCTTCTGCATAACAAAGACAATTTAAAAACAATCTGCATTCCTTGTAAAAATATATATGTTTACTTAAATTATAATGTTGCAGGATTCTTGTAAGACATGACAGGATTAATAGTTTCGATAACGGGCTTGAAAACCTGCCCAATGCGAGTCATGACTGCTGCGTTATTCTGACTGGAACTGTGTGCTGTGGTTCTAACCAATAATTTGCTTATTTATTGTAACAGCCCATTTAATGGAACTTTAATGAGGAGCAGTCCTTATGACAATTTTAGGTTTCATGTGTATAGGAGGAATATTGGATCGACGTCATCTTTAACATTTTTAGCTTGGGATTTTTACCAGTGTGTTGGTACAAGTGCTGGGTTTCCAGTCTAGTGTTGCGTCAGTGCCACAAACTAGACGCGGTTTCTCAAGAGACAAGGACTTGCCAGATGCTCTCTTTGTAGTGAGAGAGGCTACGCGAAAAGCTGCAACATCAGACCAACCACAGCTTGCAATGGCCTGTCTCTTTTTTTGCTTCTGAGAGGAGAGAGGCCGTGTTGGTTTTGAGAAAACTGTAGTAGCAAGATCAACTTGGCAGAAGTAAGGTGCTCTCTGGTGTGCGTGCATGTGTGTTCGCTGACTCACTCCTCCCCCCAATAACATTTGAGAAGAGTCATTTTTCCTTCGATATGAAACAAGCACAAATTTAGAAATCTTAGCACTTTTTTTTTTTTTAACTTTCTTTCTGGCCAGGGTCACTTTGTTAAGCTAGCGTATTTTTACCAAAGGGGGAGTTCTGAAGTTGACTAGGGGTGTGCCTAAGATTGCCACTATAAAGCTAAAAATCTAAAAAGAGGAACATGTTGCATGGGCAGACACTGGTTTGTAGCTCACACACACACAGAGATGTGTGCATGCTCACATGCACCGACCAGTCATGATCAGTTCCAGCATCCACAATGCAGTCAATGGTTACAAAACTGCAGCGGCAAACTGGAAGCTGAGTTGTATGTTGCTATGGATATAAAGGTTTGCCTAGAAGAGTAGGTCAAGTTTTCCAAAATAATTATTGCTGTAGGGTCCTCTTTCATTGTGAACCTGATTTTCTGAAGTGGTGTGCTTCTGAAAATGAGGCTCTTCAAAGCCTTCTTAAGCCTCGGCTATCAAAAATGAGGAGCCTTCTTTCCATATCCTACCATTTGACATCTTAGTGGTAAAAACAGAGAAACATGAAGGAATGTGAGAGCAGCACTACATTATGAAGACATATCATGGAATTGTTTATTAAGGAGTGTTTATTAATACTACTTTAAATTATTAGGCTGATTTGAGAAGTCACTTACCTTTACAAATGTATTTAAGTGTATATTGAAGTGCTTTCCTGAAAAGAGATGTTTTTCTGAACTGATGCAGTAACAAAGCAACTGGATTAGAACTAAAGGTCAACATCAAAGATGTCTTCAGGCTTTAGTAAGTTCAATGTAGTGGAAGCACTTTTAGTTAGGTGGAAGGAACAATACAAGAAAACATAGAAACAAGTATTTTGGAAGATTTTGTTCTTTTCTTCTTTTGTAAATCTAGTATTTTAAAGGTTCTCTAGACCCATTTGTTTTTGTGGATATGTTACAAATGTATGTGTGTGTATATATATACGCACACACATATATGTACATACATATACACACTACGTGCATATGAAGTCCCAGTGTAACACATGGGAATAAATAAGAATGTAGCCTGCACACATGATGCTGTAGCCTGAAGAGGTGGGAGCTGACAGGAAAATTTGGCTACATAGTAGTACTTCCCAACAGCATGCTTGACCAGGTTTTCCAGGTCTCCCCTTTCTGAATCACTTTCAGCCACACTAAAAACAAAAAAGGCAAAAATCACAGGCTACCCAAGTTATCCCAGTGCTAAAGTGAACTGCATAGTGGTAAGCATTAAATGCAAATTTAATTTACATAGACTGAAGCTGAATTGGGAGAGTTCTTCACACTGACTATCCGGATTTTCTCATTATGCACATCCCAGCTCCCAGAGCCCTCCTCAGAATTTCGCGAGCGGGTCTGATCCCTGCAGACCTCTTAAGCTCCATCTCTGCCCATACAGAATTTAGAAAATGTGTGGCTTTGGATAATTGCCCATACATTAGACTGCCCTGATTAAGCAGTCCCTACTTTACTATAAACGGAGTTGCATCATATAAGTAGTAGAGAGCAGCAGAAAGAATCACACAAATTAGATCCAGAAAATGCAATGTTTGTAACGTTGCTCCTCTGCCCAGTGTCAGTGCTTGACCTGCAGAAATACTTGGTCCATTTTCTTCTTAATCACTTCCTATGAGAGAGTTTCTGTAATAACCAGTAATTGCAGTGGTCACAGCTTTCTTACACTGGGAGCTGAGAAACTTTAGCTGGAACTTAAATAAGCTGCACTAGTCCTTCCCAAACCCTGCCACTGGGGACAGAGCCTGCTGAAGGGCTGTGTGATGTATATATATACATGCCAGCGTAGGCAGATGTCAAGCGCTTTAGACAGGTAGTCACTGAAGCCTACACTGAGTACCAGTACTGAAATGTGGGCTTACCAGCAAGTTACTATCCCTGGAGTTCTCCGTGGTGAGAACCAGCCACTAGATGGAAGATTATAAATACTTTTGAATTTTGATGCCAGTTGTCTCGCAACTGCTGTGTCTGAGGCTGCTGGCATGGTTTTGCAGACCTCCCGTGCTGTGCTGTCTTCTCAAGCCCTCCAAGGAGCTATCTGGAGGAAGAGTAGTCAAGCCTACTGCATAGTGTTCGGAAGAAAAAGAGAGAAGTGGGTAAACGTCTTAAAATTACTTTTTCTTGTTTCAGTAGCTGGGCACCCCTGAAATGGTATGTTGAAATAACAAATTAAGATCCTGTCCACAAAGCTGTGATCTCTTTAGAGATGTAGATTTTTCCCATAAGTGATGATGTTTTCCAAACACCTATTAAATAGTTCACAGCCAGAATCCAGAATACAGAGGACTTTTAAGTAAAGAATGTCAAGTTACTTTTCCTTATTCATCTTGTTCATATTCTTAAGTTCTTGCTGTGTATTTTTCAGAATCTGCTTGTTTGGGAGAGCTCAGACAATTTTTGGCCCTGTTAAGAATACCTATTTCGTTAGGTTTTCTCTCTCTTTTAAACAAACTGAAAAATTAGGAAAATCCGTTCTGCTAAATCAGCTCTCCAGAACCTCTCCTACTCTCCATAGTTTTTTTTCTCCAGAACCTTCAGAAAACACTACCCGTTAGTGTGATATCCACTAATCCCTACCTAATGTTGCAAGCACTTTCTAAGTGTGTTGGCTCTCAGTAGGGATAGGAGAGCATGGCAACTCTGCACGCATCTCGGGCATTTCAGCTCCAATCCATCTCACCTAGGGGCAGAAGTTTCATTTCACCCAACTTTACTCCTGATACTGAACAGTGCTGATGCTAAAAACCCCACCTTGATGTTCTTGTCCAGAAGAGAAGTGGCTGCTAGCAGAACAGTTTCTAAAGTTAAGGAAAAAAAAAGAATCCTGCTATAGAATGCAAACTCTGAAACACAACAGCGAAACACAGAATTTCGATGGGGAACATATGCAATACTGTTGTGCATTATAATGATTTGCATTACATTAATTGCTGTGTGTATATGCAACAAAATAATTTTGCTTTTCTGTGTAATTCTAGCAGATTCGAAGCCAACTTCCTACTGCTCACTCCGTAGGGATTTTTCAGAAGAATTTCAAAAGCTCAGCCAGTTTTCTCCTTCATCGATAAGGCTGTTCTGATTTGTCTCTGACATTTCTAATTGCTTCACACAAGCCTTTATTGCCCTTTAGTGTCTGGATTCAGCTGCTGCTCTCTTTTCTTTACTGGTCTTTCAAAATTCCATGTCTGGACATACATAAGCAGAAGGAAGGATTTGTCTTCCCGTTCCTTATCAGCTTCTCACATCCCCTCCTTCAGGGCAAGCTTTGGGCTGAAATCAGTCCCAGCACTGAAGATTTATCCCCTCTCTCCAGCTTCTCTGCCCTTCATCCTACTTCGCATGGTTCAAGGAAGAAATACACCGCGATCGGGAATCCAACAGAGACAGCTTCTTCTCACACCCTCAGCAGATGTTTCAGTTTTAGCAGAAAAAGGCTTTTGGAAGGTATTCCTTATTCACTTGAGACCCGACTGTGGTTCTTGCTTGCTGAACAGAGTTGTTCTTACTTTCTGAGGGGATGAACAAAATGAATAAAATGAACAAAACCACCTGTATATGGAGACATAAAAATCTAGTGATTTTTGTGTTTGTCCACAAAATTAGTTAATGTTTGCTGGAAAGAAACTTGCTTGCACAAATATCTTAAACTGAACATAAAGGGATGAGCATAGGCAACTGAAGAAAATGCGTTATAAATTAAAAAAAAATTTGTAATTTTCACAGTTCTTTTGCTCTTTGAACTATTTGTCTCCTTCCTGTGCTTCTCCATATTGCAGTGTAAACTTCTGAAGTTGCAGAATTATTTCTTTTCACTTAATATTGTATGGAATCTTGGTCTTCAGTTCTACTTGGCACCAGTCACAATCTTCCTAATAAATACTCAGGTTCTGTATTCCCCTAATATTCCAGGTACTTTTTCAGTTTCCATGCAGATGAGCTTGTGTAGTCTCTCATCTTTGCTCTTTCACATCCACACATAAGCCATAGAATTACCTTCATCTTGCAGGCTCGTGTGTTGTATCTGGACAGGCAGCAGTGTTTGTAGTTTCAGGTGGTAAAAACAGTCAGTTTGCAGTTCTAACCTCCTGTTTTCCTGTATTCAGTATTTCCTCAAAGTTTTGCATCCTTAGGCGACTTTTTTCCAATGCTTGCTTTGTCTCCAAGTTTCAGGGAAAATAAAAATACCTTTATTATATGAAGGTTATGTACTGCTGAAGCTTGATTATGATATAACATGCCTGTATGAATGGCAAATTATTTGAAAATTGTTTAATATTAATATAGTTGATACTTGGCGTGTACTTATTTATTCATATTTTTGAACATTTATATGCCTGTGTGCAAACCAACATGCAGACAAAAATAATATATCTGAGCTCCGATGTGCATTTAATCATAAACATAAGGGAACTGCGATTCTTTGATTGCCTGCAGTTAGTAGAACATAAACCTTGCTAAATGTTCTTCTGTCAATCCACAAAATCTACAAACAAATTATCTTTGCATTTTCCTTGTATCTTCTCTGCTTAAAATAAGAAAAATTGATAAAGAAAAATGCTTTTGAATTCGTTGATTTAGAGAATATTAAGAAAGAATTTATTTCTAGCAAAGTTAACAGAGCCATAACATACCCTGATTTTCTGTTCCTGTAAGCTTACAATATTATTCACATATTGAAGTCGGTCTTATTATGCAAGTTATGCATAATGACTGCAGGAACACTTCAAAGAAGAACAGAAGGGGTTTTTGTCTGCAGAGCGTTTAGGATTTTTATTATATTTTTAAGGAAAAAATATCGATTCTTTGAAACCAAACAGTGAAACAGTACATTTTTATAAATTACCCAACTCAAAAATACCTTGAATGAATGGATTAAAACACCCTGCTGTGAACATTTTCTTTTATTTGAAAATATTTCTCTTTCCTTTCTCTGTTTCTCCCTGTTTCTCTTTGATTGTCCCTGTTCCTCTCTGTCGGTTCCTCTCTTCCTCTTTCTCTTTCTCTCTTGCTCTCATTCTTTCTTTCTCTCTTTCTCTCTTTCAAATCAACCTTTTATTTTATAATTGCCATAGATTTAGAGCTCATAAATATATGTGAAATATTTTGCTTGATACAGGCTGAAATTTGTTCCGGGTATTTTTTTTTCAATTCTTTGAAGATTTCAACATTGCAGGAGAGAAGGATCAGAGTAATCTTACTAGTAAAAGAATTCAGTTACTCACTCTTAGAAATGGTTTTTCCCCTCCTCCACCAGTCTTACGAGAAGGTTGTTTGTGAATTTACCTCTCTTTATACTTAATTACGTTGTTGGGTTTGTTTTCAAGATAGCTTTAGTCCTAGCATCCTGCAGCACAACTACTTCTTTGTCTATCCCAGTGTTGTTTCTTCTCAGGTATTTTCCAAGAGCCATCATATCTTCACCCTGACTTCATGTTGCTGAGCTGACAAATCAAATTCTTGTGATCACCTCACTGACCGCAGGTTCTTCATCCTCTTTGCTGTTTGGCAGCCCTTTGCCTGACCATGATTGATCAGACTGTACGTAATCTTCCCAATGAAGCCTTGCCTGCACCTAGGGTTATAGCATAAAATAATTTCCTCTAATAGCATCCCACTGGCCTTTTTTTTCCAGGTGTATATCACGCACCTGGCATACGGATATTATGCAACCAAATGATACCCCAGGTCTTTTTCCTCCTACTGCCTCCAGCCATTTGTAGTCCTAACTTATAACATAAAATAGTTTCAATAATTCTAGAGTGTGATATTGCACATTCTCATGTGACGTTTAATTCTATTTCTATTATTCTCGATCCTAAAAGTCATTCTATTCTTTCTTACGTAATGTTCCAAAAGTCCCACATCTTTCTCAGATCAGGAAAAGTGTTTCTGGGCCAGCTCTGCTCTCATTATGTATTTCTTCTCTTAATGCTGAATTAAGGCTATATTTTGTGCACTTATAGCACTAGGAAGACCCTGGATGCATTTAATTGACTGCACTAAGCATATGGTGCGGACACGGGCCTTGGACATGCTCGTTACTCGTGTGAGTAGTTTGACACGTATGATCCTTCAGCTCGAGTGGATTCAGTAATCTGAACGTGTCAGCCCTGTACTGGCAGTCAGGGGGGCTCTGACCACATGGGAGGTCCCACCCGGGCTCTTACCCCCGTAACGAACTGCGGGACCAGAGCACAGCTGGGGTCTGCAGCATCTGCTGCAGCGCCATCTGAAATCAAGATCTTCACGTAGGGAAGGATGAAATTCCTTTCCAAACATGTATTGCATCCTGCGTGCTTTGAATCTCCATCCTGTGTGTTTAAACCTTGCTCTTGGTCTTAAGAGTGCAACGTCTCACTAAAACATCAAGCTTACTGAAATCAGGCTTATGAACACGAGCACAGATCTATCTGAACAGGCACTTATGTTGTTTTGATTTTATACGGACTGTGATAAAATTAACACTTACTTCTTCTTACAGGTTAAAAAATCAGGATTTCTAAATATTCCTTAAATACATGTGACCTGAAACCCATACCTGCTTTCACCTGTTTGACTAAGGCAGGGAATCTGACATTTAATTGCTTGAAATTGAGCAAAAGAAATGCAAAGAAGCAAAGCCCTCTGATTTTTCTGTTTTCTTTTGGGGTTTTGGCACTCTCTTCAAGGAAATAATTTATTCTGATTGGCCTTTAGAGTCCTGTGCAGAAGAAAGGTGAGGAGCTATAAATCTTTAAAATAGGTCAACTTCTCACTAATTATTGCTTTAATTAGTGACAGCCACATCATTATTTTTTTTATTTTGTTCAACTTAATAGGAGCCAGAGATATCCCAATTTTGTTAATTTGAAAGAAGCCATGCCCTTGATTTTTAATGACTTCACCCAGTCTGTCAGATTACCTGGAAGTTCATATGGTAAAAAATTTAAGTGTTGTACCTTTAGTTTTCCTGTCACAGATGCTCTTTTAATTTTATCCACAAGTATTAGTAGAATGAACATATATGGTCTGAAGAAAGAACAAATAGCAAAAAGTTCTTAATTAGGTTTGAAAACCAGAAGTGTGAAGGTAAGAGCTTTTTACAGTGACCCGTACGCTCACTGAAAAATGTTCTCTCTGTTGATTGCCTGGACCTCTGGATGTGTAACAGTAAATCAAATCACAAATCTTTAAACGGTCAAAAATTACATTAAATACCTCTAATAGATCTAGTTAGTGAGATCTGAATGGTGTATGGAGGAAATTTTAGGTTTGGAAAAGACTGAACGGTTCTCTCATGGAGGTTATACAGAATGACGCGTCACAGTGGTGTGTCATAAACCTCCGAAGTAGGGAAGACCTAAATGTGTTAGGTTTTACCATGTTCCAAGCACCGTAAAGATGTCTTCAAAGAATTCTGTCATTCTCTGCTAGAATTGCTAAGAAATAAATGCTACTGCCTTGCTTACTAACTCCTTTACCAGCTGCACTCATGAAGGTCAGTTTAAATGTACACTAGTTCGTTCCTGTGAGTAGAATATTTCATCTGGTATTTTCTTGTACACACTTACACAAAAATTGTTCATGACAGAGTTAACAACCTTAGATTACATTTGAAGTAATTTTGCATGAGTTTTAAGTGGGTATTTAGGTTAATATTATTTAACATGCAACCTGTGCTTTCACAGCCTAATAAACAGAATTATTTTAATACAGTAAATTATAAACCAGCCTCAGCATGAACAGTGCGTGAAGTTAATTTGGTAGTTTCCTGGTGCTAATTGAATTGTCCCTAAGTATTTTGTAGTAACAGTGTGTTTCAATTTTTGTACATCTTCCCTGTTTTCTGACTGTGGGACTCCTCTGGTCAGATTTTTTAAGGCTGCTTCAGACACGCCAATGTTTAATATTAAGAAGTGCTGTGCTCGTAATACCCACCACGCTATTAAAGCAGTGCTTGATTACGAGAGAATTAATTCATGTTAGACTGCAAATTACTATCTCTATTATCTCCTCGGTTATTGCGGTGATTTATCAGTATCAGTGGAGCTAAGTAACGCGAAAGAAGTGGAAGGAAGCTTGTGCAGAGTGTGAGAATGCGTCTCGTGCCGTACCTCGCTAGCTGGCTCGCCCGCTCTCCCGCGCTATGGCAGCCGCAGCCATGCACTGGGCCTTGCAGCGCCGGACGCGGTGCATCTCCTCTGCGTCCCTCGGCGGAGGCGTGGGGAAGGTCCTGCTCCAGGGGCAGGCTCTGCAGGTTGGAGGCAGCCGGAGAGGGCTGGTCCTGCTGGAGGTCTCGCTTTGCTTCTCGCGTGGCTTGCCCGTGCTCGACGCCTTCCTTAGCCGCTGCCTTGGATACAGGAGGCCAGGTGAGACAAAACGAAATGCTGGTGTTTAATCAGCCTGATTCATAAGCTGAATTAAAGGCTTCCTTTCGGCTTTCTGGAGAAGACCGACCCATCTCCGTAACTGGGCAACACCCTGACTTTGCCTCTTGCTATTGCAGGACCGTGTGTCCCTGAGGGAAACTGACTCCCAGACCGCCTCAACAGCTGTCGGAGGCAGGCACTTGCCTCCATGCTTTGGTGTCACAGCTGATGTGCCACCACGCTGAATTTGCGCCAGAGGGATAGCCTCGATTTCCCTCCAGCAGGCACGGAGAGAGAACTTCTCACACTCCGCGTGGCAAAACACCTAGACTGACGCGCGTTTAACGTCTTAAGGCTAATTCTCATTCGGGACGTCGCTGCTAAATCGCTCGTGCTTGAAGTCCCTCGAGCTCTGCCGCGGAGGCGAGGAGGAGCGCGGCGCGGCGCTGGGTGCCGGACGCGGCCGCAAGGGGGCGCGGCGGTGGTGGGCGGCCTGCCCGAGGCGGGGCCTCCC
>Ga0065711_1002393_pt1 | contig 34740 bp, 26 predicted proteins | sample Hoacrofraction12_FD_59098 | JGI IMG/M metagenome (GOLD analysis project Ga0065711, IMG submission 59098) | Hoatzin crop microbial communities from Cojedes, Venezuela - Epithelial fraction 12 v2 (version 2) | ecosystem: Host-associated > Birds > Digestive system > Esophagus > Crop | place... | reverse complement strand
GGGGGGGGGGGTGGAGTAAAGAGTTTTTAAGATTTAGTTTTATTTCTCATTATACTGCTCTGATTGATTGGTGATACATTAAACTTCTTTTTCCTCCAAGTTTAATCTGTCTTGTCCACGACTAATTGGTGAGTGATCTCTCCCTGTCCTTATCTGAACCCATGAGCCTTTAATATTTTGTTTCTCCCCTATCCAGCTGAGGAAGGGAAGTGACTGAACAGCTTTTGTGGGTACCTGGCATTCATCCAGGCAAAACCATAACCATTGAACAGAGATTTAGTTTTATATTAGGAGAATACGCTTGGAAAGAGACTCATTATGAAACTTCTCAAGCCAAAAGACAATGTTTGAAAATGCATCTGAAAACAGGTTTGTAATAGCAGCTGTTCACAACTTTAACAGCAGCCATGAGATGCACATGTATTCTGAAACTCAAGACTAACACTGGCTCAAAACTGATCACACAAAAAAACCAGTCTATTATTGCTAGCTTAATCGTACTCACCAACTGTTTGCCAATCCAGTCATATTCATAATCAAACATATAGCCTTTCCGATCAAGTAAGTCTGTGAAGAGCTTTCTTAAGTAGTCATAGTCTGGCTTTTCAAAAAAATCTAGTCGTCTTACATAACGTAGATACGTAGCCATTTCTTCTATATAAATAAGAAATGTACATAGTTGTCATATCTGTTTTAATAGCACTCAAAAAAAAGTACTTATTATTACATTTTAAAGCAACTTCTAGTTCTCACCATAAACCCTGAACAGTTGTTCATCATGAATCTGTGAACTACCAGAAAGGTTGCTTAATATTAATAGTATTCTTCAAGATATACTGCCATATTCTAAACATATCCTACCAAGTGACACCCTCACTAATTCTCCCTTCACATTACCTGTCAAGATCCTCCATTCAACCTTCCAATGCTGATGCAGTGTGAGAGAAATATGGGGAGAGAAATGCTTCCTTCTATTTTTTTTTTCAATTAATTATATAAAGGCAAGGCTACAGAAAGGTAAAGCAGGAATATATGAATGTACAGGGTGGGATATGTCTCTAAGAACACCTGTTACCGCAATGTAACCTTCCTTTCTTTCAGAGAGGCTCCACATGTACACTTTTTTAAGATTCTCCCAGTAGTGGAGACAGCCAGGGAGATTTCTGAAAGGGCCTGGACCTTTAAAGCTACAAGGAAAGAGCTTTCCTAGTCGTTAAGGTGTATGTAGTCCTGTGCACTAGTAGCCAGAACCTTCAAGTTGAGACAAGAATTCCAGCACAAACCTCTTGGCAGGTAAGTAGAGCCTACAGAAGTGCCATTCTTGACAATGGATTTAAGCCACCAAAGGCTTCCGAGACAACAGCTGTAGGCAGCAAGCATCCTTATAGACAGAAGACTACAAGAATACAAGAGCTGAAAGGGAGAACCCATGAACATCTGAAGCATAAGTTTCAAATCCCATTGAGAATCTGCTCAGATATCCGACTACATCTGCAGTTAACTCCTTCAGGAATCAGCAAAATGAGGGGCATGTGGAAATAGAACAGTCTGAGAACACAGTAGGTGGTGAGAATTGATAAATGTTAACAAAAGACCAAGTCCTACAGGTCCTTCCACTCCAGCAGGTATTACAAGAAAGAACTGAAGTACTGGAAGGGTAAAGAGAGCGACAACCTAACCATACTGACATTTTGGTTCATTCAGACTGAAAAAAAACACCAAAAGTGACGGCAGTGGTTTGGAACAGAGTACTGCAACACCTTCTCACAATCTGATATGGATCAAGGGAAGCACTTGACCTGAATCCTGGGACATAAGTTCCAGGTGGACAGAGCTCTTAAAATCTAACTTGCTTTGGAAAATTTGTAGCTCATGGGTGGGAAACCACCCACGGGCAAGCCATTCTGAGAAAAGCAATGACTCCTCACTTTCAAACCAAAAAGGCTGCTCACATGGTCGCAAAGTACAAGACAAGGCACCTCTATATGACCAGAAAATCAAAGGATGAACAAGATTAAAAGTAGATGCCACCAGCATTCACTGATCCTATGAAGAGGTATGTATGTCAGAAGCAGCACAACAGTACCACTGCACACTCACCCTGATCCACACATCACATTCCAGCAAGTCTGGAGAAGCTGACACTTCATGATACAAATAAGGTGCTAAGAAGCCTATCTTCTGACAGAGGATGGCTGAGAAGCGCAGCAGCAGTGCTAAGACTGAGCTATGCTCAGTCAAACTCTTTCAGAGATAGTGTAGTAGAAAGGAGAGAAGTGAAGCTTTGAGACCAGCTTCATAACAAAATGTTGTGAGGCAGCATCACGTTAGTGGTACCAAGACATCCCAAATTACTCCATTCTGACAACAGAGTATTAAGCACTGTGTTTTAGGCATGAGCAGATGGAGCAGTGGATAGGAGGAATTCCTTGGCACCCAAGGTCCAGCTCAGCAGACAAGCAAGATTTCAGCAATACTAGCCAAGATCAATGTCTGAAGAAGGTGAAGAGAAATGTTGACACATCACTAGGGACCTCTTCTAACCATACTTTCCCAATGTAAACTGGAACTCCAAGCATGCAAGGTATGTCTTCAGAGGTATGAAGGCTGGAACTGAGCTATTTAATGCAGTTGATCTGTTACAACTGGCTGGCTCAAAAAATCAAATACTATCTTTATCATGCATATCAAGTGGAAAAAAAGAAGTTTAAATCCTTGCTCTTATTTTCTACAATGCTTGAAACGGCAGTAGTGTTGCACACTCCAGACAGTAGAATTCCACAGGGAGTGAAAAGGTAAGTGTTTCATGTCACAAAGACCAAAATATCTTTCAATGATACTAGAGTTCTCATGCCTTATGGAGCATCAGTCAGCTAGCTCAGTCTGCAAGCTGACTTAAAAGAATCAAAATGATGGTGGATGTACTGCTCATTCTATTCTATGTCTTAAATGACAAGAACGATAGAAAAAGGTAGAAAATCCTCAGACACCTAGCATGCAAAACCTTCCGCATACAACAATATATTTATTTTGAAAATGTACGTGTGTACTGTCAAAAGACATTATCTTTTGTGTTTTCCAGTTCAAGTATCTTTTTCCTGTTCTATTTACAGATCCAATCCTGTCAACAAGCACGTACTTGATTAAGTCTGGTGGAAACAGTTCACTAGATCCACAGAGCTGCTCACGCATAATTATTTCCAGGAATTGCACCACACACACCTTAAATTAGGTATTTAAAGGATTCTAGCCACTACATAAAAATGAACTTGCAAAACATGCATGCATTACTGGATGCAGATTTATATTCCAGAACTGGTTTTCTTCACCACATTTAAAAATTTATGTCATTTCACCAAACGTATGTTCAGACATTTGCTCTAAGTTCTGTAACAAAAGTCATTTTCACTTGAATTTTTTTTAATACACAGAAGGTGAAATGAAAAGGTACAAAAAATTGATAATGGACTAGTTTTTACCACAGGGTTAAAAAGAACCTCAAAAGGCTGTACAGTACACCACCCTATCCCACAGCAAATTGGTTACAGCCTTGTCTGTGTGGTTTGTTTACACACAACTTCAGCAACGGACACTGCATAGTCTCCCTGGCAACAGCAATCCCTTCATGCTCTTCACTGTATTTGAAACACAGGAGTTCAAGTCTAAACATAACTGTTATGGATGACATTCATTACTTTGTCCTAGCTGCTTTGGATGTATCAAACTGATATCTTTCATGTTTGTAGCGGCCAAAAGGTACAGAGGAACTTCTTTCCACCACAATCCAGACTAAATGATCCTTCATTCCTTTAGTTTTTGGTGATAGGTCTAGCAAACAGAGCATACAAGCACTCCCACTTCACAGTCCCCAAAATTGAATATACTGCTTCAGCTTGAGGCTTGACAGAATCAAGCAGAGTAGAAATGGAATTCATGTGTCTTTCAGGCTATATTTTGTTTATACAATGCAATTTATTAGAGGGCTTGCTTATTTGTTCTAAAAAATATAGCAGCATAACACTATCACTTGCAAGTTTAATAAACACTCTCATTTACACAAGGCACTCAAAAATACTGAACAGATCCAACATAGATCTCTGTGGAATACCATTTCGTGTTTTAAATTCAGCAGCAATGTACTTAATTGCTTCAAATTGTTTTACATTTTCCTTGCCATAGTATGTTCCTCTTCATTATGCTTTAAACACTACCTGTGAAGAAATTTTTAAAAAGTGTCAAAAGCTAAAGTACCAAGATTTCATGACACAAAACATCTGCCGCCTGTCCACAAGGCCTGCTGTGAACAGGATATCCCTTCATAAGAGGATATCAAATCAGTTTGTCATGAGCAGTTCTCAGCAAATCCATTTTGCCTATCAATGATATCTATGATTACTTTTCAAGGTGTTTAATTTTATTTTGGCAAAATCATGTCCATGTCATATGCGTGTGTGCCCCTTGCCCCAAGCTGATTAGTCCAACTTTTAAAAAATGTCATATTTGCTTCTCTTAAATTTTCCAATACTCACTAATTCTCCACGCGCTCAACGAGAAGTAGAAGTTGCATCTGAAACTACTTGCAAGTTATTTTAAATACAATTTCAAGCTGTTCCCAAGGCAGCTTGTTTTAAAAAGGGATGATACCAGATTTGAGTTGAAAAGACTTGCAGAATTTTGTGTGGAAAGACACTAGCACAGACTAACTGTATCAATTTCTTTTTTTTTTTTCTTTCTTTTAGAAGAATCTGTCTTTGAAGAACATCAGCATGAGCTTACTGCTTCAGAGGATAATTCTTGTATCTATTACCATAGGATATAATACACATCTTTGGAAGCATTATTTTATTTTTAAACACAGATGTTAAACAATTATCTATGCCAATTTTGTTTTCTAAATCAATACACAACATTTTTATTAACAGTAGACATTACCTGGGAAGTTTTCACACAACACTTCTATAGGCGTTGCTCGTTTTGTGTCTCCAATTTTCTGGTAACGTTCTTTTAATGTATCAGCCTATGATACAAGAACAAAAGAAGCTCCTGAAGCTATACAGCCTGCAGACAAACTTTCAAAAAGAAAAAAATCATGGCAAGAAAAGCAGGTGATCTGAAAATATGGTAGAGGAAGATATAAAAATCCCGTACCTTTAAACCTTGCCATGGAAGGCTTCCTCTGAGAAAATACAAAAACATATGACCTAAAGCTTCCAAATCATCTCTTCTACTTTGCTCTGAAATAAAATTCAAATAATATCAGAACATTCAATTGGTGTAGTTTTACATTATATTCAAAAGGTTAGCTTCCAAATTATGTACAAATAATTGGGAAGTATAAAGTACGTGAAATCAAACCAAACAAGGAGGGGGCTTCTTGTGTACTGTGGACTCCACTAAGAACACTGCTAAACCAAAAAAAAGTAGACACAGACTGCAGGAATATTCATCTCAACAGTACTTTAAACAAATTACCTTGCTGTAAGAAATTTTTCTTCTTTTAAAATATATTTTGACCTTTTACATACATAAATGCATTTTAATTTCAGTATTTTTTGATCGATTAGTTGTGAACTTGAAATAACTTAAGAAAGCTTTAATTGAACCCATTTTTCCTCAAAAAAATCATGGAAAAGATGGTACTTTTCTCACAGACCTCTTATGGAATTTCTGAGTAAGCCAAAGGTGGACTGAAGAAGCCTCAGAAGCCTAATGAATTGATCAGAAAGCAGCATAGTGAGGCATGTACATACAGCCTGCTCTCAAGACTAGCTGACTTAAAAGCTAAGTTACAGAACACCATGTCTGGCATGGCTACTATTTTTCATCCAGAGTAGAGTAGTGGCAGTCCTTCAAAAAATTCACTGAAGGTTAAAGAAAAAGGAACGTAACAAGCAAAACGCAGTGCATTCAAAGTTTTCAAAGCACATTCTATATTATTTTTTAAATAAAATCCATTATTCTTGGGGAAACTGAACGTAACAGAGTAATAGTAAAAGTCTTTAAATAACTAGCAGAAAACAGATTTTTACATTTTCACCTGACTTCATTCTATACTGCTGTCGAAACAATTGTTACACATTGCATTATGTTTTGTAGTAACAGGTAGTATTTCCCTCCAACTTTTATTTCCCCCTGAAACAAGGCAGAAAACCATAATATTAACATTGATTCTACTCAGTATGTTCACAAAGACAAAATCATTATGCTTTGACAGCAAGAAAAATGGAGCAGAAAAGTAAACAAAAAACTGTTTGTTAGATTTCGAACACAGGGAAGCTAAGAAAGTCAACCTGGCTTTGATCTGACCTACACAAAATATTGCCACAAATACACTGCATCTGAAAAACAATTCTTAATCTTCATATAAAAAGAACAGCTTACTAATTACTCTGTTTTCTATTCCTGTCTTCTCACTTGAACACTGAGTAAACACATACTAACAAATGAGTAAGAAAAAAAATGTTTGGTAATTCAGAGCATAGGCTACATCTAGCTCCTTACTTCATCACGTATCTGCTAGCCATATGGGGCTTTTTCACAGCCATTTCTCCTTCACTTGTTTCCACGTTTTCAGTTTCCTTGCTAACGCTCTTCTTTGTCCCGAACTCCTCTACTTGTTTTCCACTGCTTCCACTTTCCTCAGCGAGGGATCTCCAGACAATCAGGTCTTATTAGAACTTCTCTGCCAACCCTGCAACATCCCATTTGCTGACCATGTGCTATCCTGATGCAACCACAAGTTTAAAAAGAAAGCAGGAATAAGCAGTAGAGTTCTGTGCCTGACAGGTTTCTGTACATGACAGAAATGTTGACTCCAGTTGCCTGCAGAAATCCTGTGCTCTTTGTGAGATAGGGTGGATATGGAGATAACGAGTACATCACAAACACTGCTCACAACAAACATTTTGTGCAATGCAGTGTGTGTTTTATATAAGACAGTTCAGTGGTAAAATGGTGGCAAAGCATACAAAAATGTTACAAGTGTGCAACAGATGGCCCATCTATGGGCAACACTAAGGTATGGCCCACAAAAACATATTAGAAAGCTCTATTTGGTCTTTGCTAAGGGACAATAATTTCTCTCACATTAACTTCTATAGCTTACGCTGATGAAAAATTAATCTCTTCTCCTTTCTTTAAAAAAAAGCAACACGCACACAAAACCCTGAAGCAATAACTCCTCCACTGACAATCCTTTCTAGGATAAACTTTCAACCTTCACCCTGAAACAATTTCTAATCAAGATGATTTTTTTTTTCCTATGAGTTTTGGATCATTTGAGATACTTCTGTAGGATGGTAGTAGGATAATTCTGTAGTTCTATGGGAATTAGTTTTAGGGTACACCATTTGAATTCACAATGCGCTCAAGAATCTGCTACAGGAAAGGGTTATTTTTTGTTTGGTTTTTTTTTTTTAATTTTTGGGGAAGGAAATTGTTACTTAGAATCCATACGAGTTCTTCACTGATCACTTTGGAGTAATTAAAACATAGTAGTCAAATATCCTTTCCTATGTATGGAATTCTTCAAGATAAGCCTGAGAAACAGGAAACTCAAATCTTATATTGCTATTGTTGGAAGAAGGACCTCTGAAAACTGGAAAAAAGCTGTAGCAGTGGACTACCTGGAACACAGCAGGATTCATGGACCAGCTGGAGGAAGGGCTGCTGAAGTATGGTAATCCTAACGCATCACAATTTAATGAGATTGAGAGGATCTGTTGCATAAAGGGTAATATGATCATAAGATAACAAACACAATAAAACTTTAGGGCACATGGCCTCCTCTCTCAAGACGGTAACCCAAAGCTAGTTAAATTAGTAAGAAACTATTACCTGCTATTTAGTTCACAAGTTTTATACAAATTGATCATCTCTATTCAAATAGGTTGATTTTATTAAGAACTAGAACCTCACTCAGCAGGCTATCTCCAGAAATTATCTTTCTTTTTTTTTAAGCATACAAAATGAACTAACCATAACACAGATCAAACAACAGACATTCAATCTTCAGTAAGCATCCATTATAAACACTGCACTCCCCCCCCCCAAAGAAAGTTTTACTGCTTACTACAGGAATGCTGAAACAGTAGGAACATACTATCTCCTTGGATCAGAAAACATAGTACTAGCTACCAGGATGATTACACAGTTTGATACACACACCTGTTACTGTAATCACAAAGTAGATGGAAGGTGACAATTGACATATCCTCAACTGTCAGTCTATAAAATGTAGCAAAAATACATTTAAAAGTTATGACGCAGAGTTTGTAGTCTTACTGAAAATGATATGATTCCATACAACAATATAATCTGCGGGAAAGAACAGCATCCCTTCCCAAACAAAATTACGAATCTTGAAGTTAATAAAAATGGTTCATAAAAATGAAGCTGTATACCAATTACATCATAAGCACACATCGTATGCCATACTGTTGTGTTAAGAATAATGAGGACTTTACAGAAAAAATCCTATTTTCAGTTATACCTTTATTTAAGAGAGCAAAGATATTTAGCTCAGTTTGTATTAGAATCATAGAATGTTTGTATTAGAAGCATTGTTTCATATTTATGGCTATTCCTGAGGTCCAATGATAATTCCATGGGTATGAGAAGGGGACTAGTCAACTTCATATGGGGGTCCTAGGTCTGGTAAAGGACTTCATCCTGCACCACTGCCACAGTGACAAGTAAAACTTGCTAGGAGTCCTGGAGGACCCTCACCACAAAGCACAGCCTGTAACTGCAGAAAACATTCCTTTCCTTTGAGTTTCTGGAATAACTTCAGGATTTAGGCTAATACAATTTTAGGGCCAAATGTTTATTTTTCTTATAATAGAAAATGCATTAAAAATGATCCAAAGTAGAATAATTTTTTGCAGGTTTAGATTACAAAGAACTCTGACCTCTAAATAACTGATCTAAAATCTAGAATATATGACAGCTCTGATAACAGAGCTTACTATAAAGGTAAGGGTGGGGTTCTTTTGGTTTTGTTTGAAGATAAGTACTGTTTACAGAAATTGACTTCATTTGGCCTTTCAATTAGCATTAAAGAGCAGAGTTGTTTCACTCCCAAGAGTCTCAGACATTCATTGCAAGATAACTAACCTCTGCCTCTTCAATAATTAAGCACCACCAACAAAAGACAATACAGCCAAGGATATTGGTTGTTCCACAGCGACCATTAGAGACAGCCATATTATAGCAATTACAACTGTACATGACTACACTTCCTGCAGCCAAATAACCCGGACAACAATTCAGTACATTTTTAGAGGGGAATCACAGAACTTACAGAAAAAAATTAACTCCGCATAAAGGAGAGGCTATGAAAGTAAGAGCCCCATTCAGACTGCACAGTGTGTGTTAGATCTAAGAGCTCAGGACGAGTAGTCCTCCGTCACCCAAGAAATGCCTGCAAAATAATCAGGTCAAGAAGAACTACTGCTCTGAGTCTGAACTGAAGCAGTTATCACATGATCACTGTAAATATTTCAGAAAGGCGTACTAAACCTTTTCCATCTACTTTTAAGAATTATATCTATATATTTGAGAATCTCCTGTAAAAAGACGACTTACTACAGAAAGGTGATAGAAGCTACTGAAAAGAGTTTTAGCTTTGTCATGGCTACCTTGGCCAGAGAAGCCAGTATATACCTATCCACTCTTCCTCATAGTTTTGCATCAGGCTGAGTGGTACAGAACTAGCTATGATACACAAGTTAAATTTTTCATACAAAATAAACAAGTTACAAAGTCTACAACTTACACAAAAAATAAATAATAAACCTGTCCAACCAGAGATCAAGATTCTATCTAAGAAGTGTAAAAGCCTCCCGTGAAGGAAAAAGTGTTATTTACTATGTTCCTGTGTTAATATCAGCCATGTAATGCCCTCAAAATTCCATTATATACTTTAAGTAATTACCAGGTTTATGTTTTGCTTTACTTTCTTATATGACGGGGAGAGGGGCGATGTTGTTATTTAAGAAGGACTAAAAAAAGCTTATTTGATTTCAAAATTGGTTGTATCACCATAACCTGACACCATCTTGGTACACCATGCCTGAAAAATAAAGTAAATGCTTTCTTCACTTGAGGAATTTCTGTCCTAAAAGTTTTGTTTAGAAAGCTCAAACCCTACTATCAAGTTTTTTAAATTGTTCTCAGTGTTAAACATTCATGATACTATCAGGACATACTAGAATTTATACTATTATTCTTTAAATGAAAAATCATTTAATCTAATCTTAAAGCTCTTTGGCTCTAGTAGAGCTTAACAACAATGGAGTTTCAGCCTTTATTTGGTGAGTAACAATAAACCTAGCAAACATGACAAGCTTACAATAGTTCAATTACTTTTTACACATACTTATGTGAACAGATACAGAATTAAGGCCAGCTTCATATACAGTGTATTTTTGGATGAGTAAGTGGTGTGGGATGTCTTTCATTATATTTAAATTACCCAGAATATATACTACTATACTATTATTCCCTCAAACTACCAAGACTCAACTTGCCAGCAAAAGTAAGACATTTCTCACCTATTTCATTTCATCTGTTCAACTACAACACTACAGTTAAAGAAGTCAATCAACATAAAAAGTTTATGTACAAAAGCTTTAGTCTTAGAAAAAGAAAAGTAAGCTGGGTAACTTTCACAGCTGCTCCATTATGTATAAACCTGCTTACAAAGCTCAGCCAAGCAAGCTGTATTCCAGGATGCTCACAGAGCCAAGGGTCTTGATTGCTTTTCACAAGACTTACTTATATTCTAGATATTAAATATGTTTCTTTGACAAATAATAATGTTCAAATTTGTGCATTCCTGATATATAAGTACAAAGAATTACACCACTGCTTCATATATGTAGCAGAAACTATCTCAAATATCTGTTCCTTACTGTAATTAATTCTACACTTTCTACAGAAGCAATACCAAAAAAACAAAAGGATGAGCACAAGAGCCCAATACCCCACCTTTAAAAAGGGAAGCCACTACTATTTCATCTTATTTTCAGGACTTCTCCCCAAAAGCATGCATGTAAGGAAGGTAGCCACCCTGTGAAGATACTTCCAGCATGTGAGACTACCAACGAGATTTTGAAAAGCAACTCAAAAGGCTGCCTCCAAACTTAGCTATCAGATATAAAGGCAAGACAGTTACACACTAAACAGCACTTTTTCCGTTTCCTTGAATAAAATATGCAGTGTGTAAATATGTAAAAAGTTCTTTAAATTTAAGTGTACACCACCCAAAAATGACTCTTATCAAACGACTGGGATCATCTTTCAGCAATTCTCCGATTCAGTGATTTCTGACCGTATGCTTCTAATAATCTGGGGACCTTAGACACACTGTTAATCTTACATACAGATACATAAAATAGCCATAGTTACACCTGCCTTTTTGTCCCTACTTAATGGAGAAATCTGAGGTTGTTTTAGGTATCTGCATGGAGGAAGCAAGATCAACTCAAGGCAAAATCTGGAATGAATGGCAGAATAGGTTTGCACATCACGAAATTAAACCCTTCAGCTTTCTCTGTGGAGAAACTAGGAAGCTAGACGATGCAGAGACGCAAGTCAGCTGAAATACAATTAAAAACTAATTTTAGATGATAAAGTAATGTTTGGCCATGTGAAATCAATAGTCATTTGAAATGTCAACATAGAAAAACACCTTCTTTTCATCATCAGCCAACTGTACCTGCTTAAGTCTTCCTTGTATCCTTTTTGAAGATTTGGAGGTTTTGTTTAATTTGAAAAAGCTTCACATTCTTTAACTTGTCTGGATATGCTGCAGATTTCCCAAGTTTGTTTACAAAACATCATGCAACAGCACTTCAGGACAGCACAGATCTACATTTGCCATGGGATGCACTAAACAGTCATTGTAAATATTCTTTCTCTACATTTTCATAGAGAAGGCTTATCTGCAGTCAGTTTAGCAGTCCTGAAAGTTAGACAGGTCTTTCATCCCAATTTATTTTAAGACTAAGGCAGGCACCTGGAGAAAAGCAGAAACAGGCAGAAGTGCCTCACAGTGATTAAATAAAAAATTTTTTGCGTGTGGACAATGTAACTCCATTCCTTTTTAAAAAATGGCATGAAGGCTGAACACACTTGCCTAATTATTACCATTTAAAGGAAATCTTCTTATGCCTTTATTATGAAAAAAGTAACATGAAATTGAACAACATTTGAGGTACCACATTATCTCCGAAGAAGAGCAACGAAGCTGGTGAAGGGTCTAGAGAACAAGTCTTAAGAGCAGGGGCTGAGGGAACTGGGGTGGTTTAGCCTGGAGAAAAGGAGGCTGAGGGGAGACCTTATCACCCTCTACAACTATGTGAAAGGAGGTTGTAGCAAGGTGGGTGTCAGTCTCCTGACAAGTAAGAAGCAATAGGACAAGAGAAAATGGTCTCAAGTTGTGCCAGGGGAGATTTAGATTTGATCTTTGGAAAAATTTCTTCACCGGAAGGGCTATCAAGGGCTATCGTTGGCACAGGCTGCACAGGAAAGTGGCTGAGTCACAATCCTTGGAGATATTCAAAAGACATGTAGACATGGCGGTTAACGATATGGTTTAGCAACGGACTTGGCAGTGTTAGGTTAACTGTTGGATTCAATGACCTTAACTGCCTTTCCCAATCTAAATGATTCCACGATTCTACACGATAACACCATTTCATCAGCTACAGATGCAGACCACAGCCTATTATGGTCTGATTTTATCAATAAAGTATCTTCTTACTATCTGGAAAATGTGAATGACTTCTCATTTGCCATATTAACATGAAGTACCTTTGCACTGTAAGTACTGTGCAACATTTTTTATGACCTATTGAAAGAGCAACCTAAACGGTGATTACCATGCAATGATAAGCAACTGATTTACACAAATTCAAAAGTGTAAAACCTGTTTTCACTAGAAAACCTCTATACAACTGGAATAAACAGACTGCTTTGAGTACTCACATACCTTTTTCCAACTAAATTTATTCATTCTATAACAACAACTCATGTCGCTCCACATATCTTTTCTTTAGCTCATCACATTTACACTAGCATAACGTTCAACTACTCTGACAAAGCCTCACTGACAGTATAAGCATTACAAAAACCAAGAAATAAGCATCAAATATAACCTACTTTTATTCCACGACATTATGCATTTCAAAGGGATCAAAAAACTGGCAAGGTAGCATTGAAAAATCTATTTTGTGGCAATCTATTCACTTTGATATCTTTAATAAGCATATCTACTTCCCACCCATCCCACCATGGTGTACTTCTAATGCGAAGATGTTATGATACAAAAAGATACACCTCATCCTTCTTTTATGGGTATCTAACAATAATAACATAATTACTTGCTGAGACATGACACAGAGAAGCTTATTCCCATAAATAGTATTTCCATAAGGACAAACTATAATTTTACACAGTGCACAAAACTTACACTTCTTAATGGCTACAGACTGAGAAGAATTACAGCTTGAAAACAAGATGATTTCAGACAAATGACAGCTGTTGAATTCTTGTTTCTGCACTTAAAAAGCACACGTACCTTTTCCTAAATGTGTATTTATACTCATGTATCTAGCTGTTCCTGTAAGGCTCTTGTGTTCTCGATATTGTATGTGCTTCTTTGTTTCTGGATCTATATACTCCTTTGCCAAACCAAAATCTATAATATGAATAATTTGCTGGGTTTTGTTTCCAGGTCGTCCTATTAAGAAGTTTTCAGGTTTTACATCTCTATATATCAAGTTCTTTGAATGGACATATTCCATACGAGAAATCTTCAATAAAAGAAAAAAAATGACAAAGTTTAGTTTAAGCTTCAGATTGCCACATTAAATTGTGGTAGAAGCTAAATATCTTACATTGACTTTATATTTAGAGGAAATCATCCCTCCTATCACCTTAAAACCAAAGGTCTATTGCTCTTAACAAAATATCTCCCAGCTAAAGTCAATGAAAATAGTACACATTCCCTAAGCAGACACACCACTTAGTTATTGGAAATTTTCATGTTGGACATTAGACATGAATCAGTTTGTAACAAAAGTTATCCTCTTTAAAAACAGTTGGCACCAAGTAAGCTTTGTCTGCATTAAAACTATAACCAGAAATTATGTCACTCAAGGAGCGAGCAGCAAAGTTCCATGTAGATCTACTCCATATTACAGGTATAAATGAGAAAAACACTAAAAGTTCACCACTATGCATACAGCCTCCATTCTAGCTGGATTGCTTTCTACCAAAATTTATATATTCAGAAAGGAACAACAAGTATTAACTGAAGATGATCTTTGGATCTGTGATGGTTTGAGCATTTTAAAAAAATGAACTTTGTCATTTTGGCTGTAAATAAGCTGAATATGTCTATATTTCTGTAGTTGCAGACCAGTTATACAATTACAGTCATGTTTGAAACAGCTATTTTCACCCCTCATGGGTAAAAATATCACTACTTATTTAGGGAAGTGGAGGTTCAGCATCATTAATATGTAATACGGACTAATTTAAAACACTTATTTAGCAAGGTAAACATGCAAAGCCTTATTTCTCTCTCTCTCTTTCCACTTCCGCTTATCCTAGTGGGGGGAACCAAATCAGGAAATTGTAAAAAAAAAAAAAGTAACGTAAGTCTTCATTGAATAATTTTGTGCTATCTTAGTTTTTCTAGAAAGGTTTGAGGGATTTTTCATGTGTTTGCTTGCTTTTCTTTCTAAGAATGCCCAGGAAAAATATTTATGCTATTCAGGAGTCCCATCATTCAACTGCTTTCCTGGATTAAAATTATTTTTATTTCACGAAGGTTTTAATTGAGTATGTCAAACTAAAATTCATTATTTCAGGTTGTGATTACGAGAACTCAGAAGACACAATAAACTACATTCATGCAATGATACTTGAAAAACTAGAACAATGTAAATGAAAGTGACATAAGACAAACTTCCTGCTAAAACTGTATCACAGGCTCTTTAGAAGCCAACATCAATTTAAGACATGGGAAGTGCAAATCTCTTAAGTGAAATAAGCATTTAATCCATTGAAGACTGACTTAGTTACTCTAATGAACACTCAAATTAACATCTATTCTACTTACCAACTGTACGGCTACCATAAGAACGGTTTTAAGAGAAAATGTCCTACCACACAAGTCAAATAAATCTTCCAGACTAGGTCCAAGTAGTTCTAGCACCATAGCATTGTATTTGCCACATGGACCAAAATAGTAAACCTGAGGTATTCCATCTGTAAAATGAAGACACAAAGTAATTATAAGGGGTTAAATAAGATTAATGAACGTACCAATAAAATTTCTACCCAATTTCAAGCTGATGTGAAGTTTAAAAAGCATTTTTCATACAAAAGCAACAATAAAACCTCATGAAAATCTACAGACAAAAGATACAACAGGCATAATGAAGGTAGTACCAGTTTCATTAATTATTTTATGAATACTACTTGTGTGATTTAAGAAAGATTTAAAGCTTTTATATAAAAAAATAAAAACCAGAACCTATATGTCAGGTTTTGTAACAGTACATTGAAATAAGGTAAAAGGTATGAGCAAAGGTTTAAATAAGCTCCTTTTCCAAAGAATAGGGATTTAAACTTTTTAAATTAAGGCTATGGCAAACCTACATTCAGGAATAAAACCACTTTATTGCCTACAGAAATAATTTAAAAATCCAAGAGATTAATGAATCCTCAAGATTAAAGTGACAGCAATTTAAGTTTTAGATGCACCATCAAAATAAAAATACCATAGATAAGAAATTTTATAGTCATCACTTGTTAGTATTATTTTTTTTCCCCCAAATACAAACATTTTCTACTTAAATTAGCACTGCGATACTTCTGTCTTCTCTTCCTCTACTATTTTTGATATCTGTTCAGACAGCATATAAAAGAAACCATTTCTCTTAAATGTGAATTAGTCCATTAAAAATCTAAACACCCCAGGGTGGAAGTCTGTAGGGTTTTTTCTAATCTGGATTTCTAGGAAAACCTATGGTAGACTGAGATTTATTAATTCAAACTATATGAAGGACAGCAATTTTTTTAACGCAATCCTAAGGTCAGACAAAAGGGAATTTTAAGAAGTCTCAAGGGGAACCTATTATAAAGATTTCACTTCTGATTCCACTTCTCAAGTGTCACACCAGACACCACTCAACTTCTTAAATTCCTTCAAAAAATGATCATCCAGAAAGAACGCATTAAATTCTGTTCTTACTTTCAAATCATTAAAACAATTTAGAAGAAAAAGATCCCCAAATAAAAACACAATTTCACATTTAAAGTTTTATATTAACAAACTCATATTAAGTTTTAGACGTTGGGATTTTTTTTAACTTAGAAAATTATTAAAATAAATTTAGGTTGATAACAAAACACACATCATTTCCAAACACGATATATAAGAACAAAAATATCCCACTGTTTGTTCAGTTAACAATCTGTTCAATGCTTTGTAAACAGGTATAAAACACAACTTACTAGAAGGACAAAAGGCACATTCAGTGTTAAAGTTACATTAGTTTTCAAATCTCGCATGGAGTCTAAAATATGAACTGTTGCTTTGACACTTTATTTGTAAGTCTAACATTTTTCCTAAGGTAAAATAATTGTCACATTCTTCAACACAAAACACTTCAGGAATATGTTATATTTGCTGTTCATAAAAACTGTAAAAAATCAAGACTGTACTAATGTGTTGAAAAATTGATTTTTGTTGAGTTTTCTACAGCAGCAATCCAGAAATCCTGACAGGAACACATATTTATAGTACACATTTCCTCAGACAGCTGGTGACACTGAGGCCACAAATGCCTTGAAAACTAGGACTAAAAGTCACATGCATTGCACTGAGAAGACTGCCTTAATACCTAGTCTGTTACTGCAATTATTCAACAAAGGTCTCCTGATGCGCACAGCCTAGACCAGCAAAACTACGTTAACTGAAAAAAATCCATTGTGCTCTTTTCCCTGAATAGAAGCATAATAAGCATGTCCATATAAGAAGGCTTCCCCTAGCGCAGCAGGAGAATCAGTTAAACATGTTTAACAAATCCGCTAATCTAAACCTTTAGTAGAGACATAACCAACTTTCAGTTTAAGCTAGCAGTACACGTAAGATAACCCCGTTCATTAGAAAGTGCTTCCTGAAAGAACATTTGACAAAATACTTGCAGTCATCAAAACACTGGAAACATACTTTAGTATTCTCAAGCACTGCATTTACAATTATGCTAGCAACAATGGCACATTCTATCTTCATGTTCATACATCTTCATATATACTTACAAACTTTATCAATACAACGAATAGCACATACATTCTAAAAATCAGTATGAAAATATTCTGCACTTCTGGACTTCATAGAATTATATAAACACATGCCTTAAGAAGCCAAGCAATCCAGTAGGTTGCAAATATCAATATTTAAAGCCTTATTATCCAATTTTATTTTCGCCTTTTTGTACATATGCATTGTGTGACTACATATGTCAAAGGAACTTGATATCATTGCCTCTATTCATCTTGCACTTCTCCATCTGCACAGGACCTCTTCCTCATTCAGCAGAATAAATTTTGTTCACATAAGGAAGCTGGTTATTCCACATATTTTTTTTTCTCTTCAGTATGTACTCTGTGTCCCATTTACTCTAAATATTCAATACTCTGAAAACATATTTTTCCTTTCATGTGAGCATTTTCTATGGGGTCCATTGTTACAATACTGTAATATACAGAACTACTAACAAAATCTATTTTCAGAATACCCTAATGAAATACTGGATTTCACCTTCCTTCTCTGTATATCGAATCTAAGTTTAAAACATCACTAACTCTGGGAGTTTTTTGGAGTACATCAAGTCTCAAGTTTTTTGTACCTTACTACAGTGCTACTCACACTCAGGGCACAGATTCATAACTGCATCCACCACAGTTTTGGGTTAAAAAAAAAAAAAAACACAAAAAAACAACCATACCACAGCTTACTGTTTCAGTAAAATGGAAAGAAACTGAATGTAGCATTTTGAACAGCATTTTCACTAGTCTCTTTTCCTAGAAGTGACAATAATGAAAACATAACCCCTAAAAATGCAGTTTAACTATTCACTTTTCTGAACACCAGAGCTTCCATTTTTTTTAATTACATACAATCATACCCATATCTATACTAACACACTTAACATGCATAACCTCACTCGTTTCAGAAAAAAATGCACAAGAGTATCTTATTTCTACTAATGAAGGAGTACAGACCACGTTGCACACTATATCAGAAGATGGTACAAGATAATGTTTCTAATTTTAAAAAGATCACCCCTGCTTATCAGATAATGTATAAGAAGAAATATTTGTATGTGTGAGGGGATATTGTAAGCCCAGAATTCAAGTTTCCTGCCTCCACTTTCTGGTATGGTGGAATTACACATGGAAATGTGGATGTACATGGAACAGCAAATTAAGTTATCCAACAGATACACAGAAACGTAAGTTCAAAAAAAACCGCCAATCAACAAAACAAAAAACACCCCACCTGAGCATACAAAGAGAAAAAAAAGCACTGGGAATTTGGAAGTAAAAGCACCACTTGTAATGGCCTGAGACATATTCTGAGGATCTCTGTTCTTCTATTTGCACATTTAAAGACATTACCTCCAAAATGCTTCAAGAGAAGTTTGTTTCCTTTATTACCACTGCATCTGCTCTGTTTCTCCTTGTAACATTTTAAAATATTAAACGTGCTTCAAAAATACACAAGCCAGAAGATTTTTGGGCTTTCTCTAGATTTACAGAACTTGTCTGCATGACTACATGCTAGTAAAAGAGGAAATATTTGTAGAAAGGAATTTGTGACATTGTCAGATATGTAGGCAGAGTTGCCAATTGCAGAAGTGTGTTCATAGCAGATGTCAAAAACAGCCTTTAACATTTTATCCTACCACATCATATGATGAAAGCACCACAGCAACTCCTGTTAAGTATACATCCAGGACAGGAAGCTGGAGTTTCAGCTGTGATCAATTTCATTTTATTTAACATGGCAAGAATAGTTATTACTCTACCTACAACACGTGATCTTCTGATTAGACAAAAACTCCAGAATACCCCAAAATTGTGTTTAACACATTGTTACCAACTTCCACAAGGCAGATACAGAGTATTAAATCTAAAATTCCCAGTCTTTCTGAAGTCATTTAATATTAACAGTTTCAAGTACCAAATGTTTGGGGGTTTGTTTTGCTTTTTAATCAAAATAGTCTTACTGCTTTTGCTTAAAACCAATAATCTAACATAATTCTGTAATTTGCATTACTTCTTTATGGCTCTAGATCTCCAGAAGAAAAGTCAGACAATAACATGTTACTAATAAAGAGTATCCGAGGGTTTTTTCCTCATAACAGACATATAAATGTAAGTGGTTTTATGTAAATCTCTAAGAAAATTAGTTAAAGTTAGATAAACAAAGAAACTTTCATTTCTAGGAAATGAAGAATTCACCCTTTTGTTGACAGGATATTCCAACACTTATTACCAACTAAGAGCATGTATTTTATTTTCATTTTGAATCAGCCTGGCTTCAACCACTGAAGCCCTCTGGTGTAAGCATGTAAGAAGGAAATATTGGGAACTTGGACGCATCCCAGACTTCTTTGTGTGAAATTAAAGAAGTCAGTGTTCTTACGGATCTTGCTCATTAATTACTTTGGTTACTACTCAATCAGTTCTATTAGCTTGATGATCTTCTGACCAATTCTCAAAAACCCTTTTAAAAAGAAGTAGACTATCCCTCCAAACTATGTGCAGAATTCAGTGCTTGTCATATTTATGTCACTATAAAATTACAATTTACTTCCTATTCTTCTGCCAATGAAGAAACTTACTTGTGGCCAAAAAACAGTATCACATATTCTCACTAAATTACTTTAAAACTAAAATATCTAATTACTTTCTAGCTTTACAACTTTTAGCACAGTATCCTTATTTTCAGATAAGCCACATTCGCTTATCCCGAGATACTTATACTTGCCACAAGTAAAACATTTTCATTTGAACAGACTCAATTTACTAGAGCCATCTGCAATGTAGATTATGTAACTGCCCTATCATATAATTGCAAATCCATTTTAAAAAAATGATTCAATTCCATTTTATTCATAGCAAAAATCAAGTCTAAACTTGGAAATTCACTGCCTGGATGCCAGTTTCTTTTTCTAGAAAAGGTAATTTTCATTAGCCACCTAAAACATTGCTTCTGTACACCAGTGGTCTCCAATACAGAGTGCACACACCCCAAAAGTACACAAGACTATCCACTCACGTGCTAGAAAAAATATTGGAACTCATTTATTTTTTATCTAAAAATAAGAAACTAAGCTTTGCTAATATTAAATGTATGGCTTGACACTGGAGCTCTCACTTGCTCAGATGGTGATGTCACATATAGTATGCACAGGAGAGATCCTGGCAGAAGAGTGGGAATGCGGAGACGATGACAGTAGTGTACCTATTTGTTCACCCACTTTTTGCTTACTGCAGTCTAAGTGTGCCCAGTTAAGTGGATTTATGTATTGTATTGTTTAGTTTTCGCTAAACTACCCCTCACAAAATGGACAAGTGGCTTAAAACAATTCCTACAAAGAAACCACACACTGAAGGTAATGCAACTAATGCTAGCACAAGCACACAAGAAAACAGCAGAGCTGATACTTCTCCTTGTATGAGCTTATTTTCAAGAAGAATTTCTTGGAAAGCTAACTACAGAAGACTACTACCTTGTGTTTATCAGATCAAGAAAACTGCATTAAGTATTCTGTATATATTACCATGTTCTGATAAAAGTTGTGCATCGTCAAAATGAAAAATATTATCAAAATACCATCAAGATCATTATCAAAATACCAAATAAGGGGCACAAATGCTCCAGATATTCATTTTTTCCATAACTGTATACATTGTAATCCCTCCAGTATTTTACTAAGTCAGTCTCATATTTTACTTTATATTCAGAGAGTAGAAAAAGAAAGCATATGTTGTTTTCTTTTCTCCTGTTCCCAGTTTCTTAGCACTGAGTAATGACTTATTGCATAGAACCACCTCTGTCACCTGTCAAGACTGTTTTATCACTCAAATGGTTTAGTCCACCATGTTTAGGTACACAATGTCAAGAAAGGTTTTAAAGCTGACAGGTCTGACTTCCTCTGTAACGATGACAATATAAACACATTAGAATAAAGAAAACATTATTAGTAGATTACAACTGTATCTGTCAGACACCTTCAAAGTAAATAAAATCAAGTAGAAGTTATTTCTAGTTCATTACTGTTATCCACCTTGGCTGCTATATTTTTCAAGGACTTCAGCATCAAGCCTGATTTAAGCCTGAGGCTACATGCTGTTCACTGCAATTATCTAATGCAATATACATAATGACTAGCATGAACACTTCAAGCAAGAATTTCAGCTACTTGCTTTAACACAGTTACCACACAGTAGCCTCAATTCTTGCACGTGTGTGACCCCATTCAGAAAAAAAAAAAAAACAACACCTTGATAAACAAGCAGCAGAATGACTGTCAAAGAAAAACACACAGGTCAATGGCGATACTACTTGTACTTGTACCTTGTGCTCCCAATCTACCAGTGACTTCACTTTGAACCATACCTTGGCAAAACAGCTCTACAAAATACAACCTGAATTTGTAAAGCTGTTAACCAAGTAAGAAGCTTTTCAGTTTCTTGCAACATGTTTCCTTTCAGAGCTTCCTCTTGGCCAGTCAAGAAACACAGCTACTGATGTGACCTGTGTTATATCTTATTGCTTAGATTGTCTGTTAACTCATATCCATAAATATCGGTAAAATACACAAGATTGCACTTGTAGAACAAGCTGTTCTGTATTCAGCTGCCCACTGACTTCTACTTGTAGTTTCAATTTTCGTGTGTGGCAATTCACTGGACACAAGCAAACTACCCTAAACCGAGCAGACTGAAAATTTGCAGAACCAGCTATCTTCCTTTGCATACATGTACTGGTACTTTGTCAACAATGCAATTCAACAGCCTGCCACAAACACAAATGTTCGCTACTAAGACTACAGAATCTGGCCTGAATGCTCTGAAAGGTATTACAAAATCCAGAATAAGTGCTATATGTGGGTTTGTACTTGAACCAAAGTAGCATACACAAAACTACGCATATAGAAGACCAAAGGGGCATACACAGCGGGCGATACAATCTCTGGAGATGTAGCACTTTATGGCTACTGAAACCATGATCATCCATGCCCTATACAACTCAAAGCACGGCATGAGACACTATATAATCCATATGACTTCAAAACTGCTAAAATGCCATGTTGGAGGCATGCACCACAATACATAGACTACATTTATTATTTACAACTATAAGAATGTTTGTAAATATAAGAAATATAAGAAATAGTAATGTAACAGTTAAGATTTTTCCATTAAAATAGATCTACTATAACTATTTACATCACTAAAATAGAATTAGACATGTATTTTTATTGTAAGCCTTACTGAATCAAATAGCTATTTACCTAACATTCACAATGTTCTGTGAATCATACCACCAAGCCTCCTTCACAATTACAGCTGTTATATTTTATATAAAAAACACAGATTAATATATGCAATCTGTGTGTGATGTCACATTCCAAAATCAATACAAACTTTTGTGTACTGCCAGGCTTCTTATGGTCAGTCATCACTGTTTCTCAGAAACATTCATGTGTGCATCTGTAAGTTACCTTTAAATTTATGCAGCTGCCAGTGTTACCAGATCTCTTGCCCTTATTCTAGGGGAAAGAATTACTTTAAATATAGATTAAGAAAATTCTGTACACTTCCCTAAGCCACATGCTAGAAAGGACTGGTGTAAAACAAGAAAATCTGCCAGCCATATTTATTATAGTTTTTGTTGGACTATACTTAAAACAAATCTGTAATTATGATCATTGTTCATTCACTTAAATGTGAATATTAGCTTATGCACATTAACAACTGAGCAGGTCAACCTTTCTGATAAAGTATATCAGCAGCAGTGGAACTCAAAACTGAGTCAGTTTTTTCCCCAAACAACTCACAACAAACCATAGCAGCCATCAGGACACAGATTAACAGTGCATATGAACGGATAACTGGAGTCAAGGTATTCATTATTTGATTCAGTTTAAGAGCTCTTAAGAATAAATTTTTAAATTAAGTTTAATTTTATATGTTCACCTGCCTTGCATTTTTATTATTTAATAAACATTAAAAAACACTTCAACTGCTTATTGCTTATTCTCCTATATAACTCCAGTCAAAGCAGAACAAATGTAATAAAGTAGGACAGCTTTACTAAAAAAATATTTTTTAAAAATTTTAAAAAAATCATTTTTGGTTTAAGAGCAAATTCTCAGCTACCTACCTAGGAGTACAGCTCAATGAAGCATTCAAGTTACTAAACTCATCTGGCATTTATACTGAATGACAGTTAGCAAGATATATGGACAGGTTATGAAGTGACACAACTCGAAGACATACATGTAAGAATTCATAAAACTTTATTTACATATGTAAAACTAAGCCTACCCTGAACCGCATTACTTGCTAATTCTGTAGATAATAGTTTGGCATCTTGTCTTCAACTTATGTTGTTACCGGCTGTTAGAAACATAATGCACTTGTTTTAGAAATGAAATTACAGTCTAAAATCTCCATTAAAAAAAAAAAAAGCTCCATTAAATTATTACCGCTTCAATTAAGTACTGGGAACATTTGATTAATTAGTATATTTGCTCATGTATTGCATTAGAGTATTCTTGTAGAAATCTTTTCAAACGCACTTCAAATCCTGGTGACTTCTGTAATTTTTATCCCATAACAACAGCAAGTACAGGATGCCAATCCCAAAATATTTTGAAAAAATTCAGAATGTGATAATTTATTTTACATTGTATCTGTAAGATTCATGAAAAAAATGATCACTTGTCACACTAATCTAGCTACAATTTACTTTTGGCACTACAGTCAAGCAGACTTGTTATTCAGATACTTCTCCATGATATGGTAGAATATCAAAATCGTATGTAAATTATGAACTACCAGTTGAGAAAGGAGTCAAGAGATCATAACAAAGCAATGATAATTTTGTCTTGGGAAGAATTATAGCAGAGCACACATGCTGATACACTGTGATGGCACCATGCTGTGCTGCATGTTCTACCACAGGCTGAAGTGGCACGCAGGGTGGTTATGGCCCAGGGGATGAGCTAGAGGTAATCCCAATAGCAATCTGAAATCCCATTGCCTTCTCCCATATAAAAGTAGTATTTTTAGTTATTTACAGTGAAAGATTAGCAGAAAAAAAAAATCACCTATCACTATCTTTAATACAAAAGACAGACTCCGTTTCAGTGCCAGCATCTGCCTCATGCATTCTATATCCCGAGTTGTACAAAAAAAATTGAAAAAGTGTTATTGAACATTCAAACCACACACACACACTCAAGCTGGTCTGAACTGAAATTAGACAAAGAACCACATTTTTCTTACCGTAAATATTTCTGTCTTTACCTAGGGGAAAAAGCACTAAACACTGAAGCATTGAACTTCATTCCTGGCCTTCAGCACGTTGAAATCTCTTTCAACACAGAACACAAAGAAAAAACTATGGACAGCAACATCTACCCAGTGTATAATGTACTTTATAACAAAGCGTTCAATCTCAAGCTTTAAGGCACTCTGCACCAAAAAAATCAGAAATTCACAGGATTTCAAACCAACATTGCTACATTCCCAAACCAAAATACAGTTCATCTGGAGAATCCTGACATGCTCAAAATACTAAATACATACTCTACCAAGTTGGATTACCAAAATGGTGAGCCAGTGCCACTCCTCTAGAACAGCAGTTGACCATCATGCACAAATGGTCAGTAATTCTCTGGTTGCAACTTTTCAAGATTACATATAGACTTGTTCTCACACTAACAGCGTTTACTAGCCAATAGATACACAAGGGATCTCGTAATGCTTCTGCATCTTCCAAACCACATTCTGCCGGCACTGCAACCTCCTTCAATCACTAACCCAACAGTAACTTTTTTCATTATCACTATCCAAGTAGCATGATTCTGCTATGTCTAAGGCAAGATCTCATGACCTCAAAATAGAAACATGCATTTTTACGTAGTAATGCAGAGCGCATTTGCCACATGACTGTTAGTACCAAACCATGAAAAAGATTCTCACATACAGAAAGCTATGTATTCATTTCACACTGGCCAGCCATAATCATTTAAAATACAACACCTTTTTCCATAGTACATAAATATATATGCTATACACGCACTGGCCAATAGTCATCCTGTAGTGTTCCACTGCCTATTTTAAGAGTGGAAGTGTCAACTAGACTTCAGCTAAAAGAACAGAAGTACAAAAATTAAGAAACATAAAATACCATCAACAATACCGAACATCTGTCTTCTCTGAAATGTTAATACAGCAGTTTCAGAAGTAGGATAATCCACAGCTGAATAGATCTTTGTCTCTTTCAAAAACGACCTCAAATGAAAAAAAAATAAGACCTAACAATGGACATCCCTTGTTGCTATAGACAGGTACTATAGCAACAGCCTGTTCTTAGTTAAACAGCAGCATTGCACACACAAGCTCTACCGAGGCAGGTTAAGCAGCAGGAGCTGCTTGCCATTGTTTTGTTCCATTTGTCAGATGTGTAAGTACAAGAGAGTCCTCATGCACTTGTAAAGACTCCCAGCCATTATGATTAATGACCCACAGATTTATTAACAGAATTTAGAAAAATCAGACAATAAAAGTTAAATAGCTTTTACACTCTTCAACACATAACCATACAGAACTTCCCTGATATGTACACAGACCCCTTATTGCAAAAGGGAACTGAACCATACTGTAAATGTCTGCCTCTCAAAGAAATCAATCATTTTAACTTTTCATCAATAAGGTTTTAAAATTGAAAAAAATCCCACATTAAAAAAATTCTCAGCTTTACTGCTCAGTACTCAAATCAAGCCAGCAGCAACCGATTTTCCCTCTGTCTCAGCTCCTCCTAGTAGGAAAGCACACTTAAATTATGGGCATAACAGATGAAATACATCTACAGCTCATCTTCTTAACATGAGAAGAAAGATTGACAGCGTAAAAGATGAATACAAAAATCCATAAAAAATACAAACTGTCTTCTATTCATTCCAAAAGTCTTCAAGTAACTTCAGATAAGAATTCAGCTATAGTTTTATTTGTGGTACTGCACTTATGCCAATGTATCTGTTTTTCCCTATCATTCATAGCCAGGTTTTAAGAAAAAATACTTTTAACTAAAATTTTATTACAATTACAGATAGTTTAAATTCCATCTGTAGGTTGCTCATTCAGTTGGCTAGAAACTTCTGCATATTGACTAAAGGATCTAAAGCTTCATGAGCAGAGCACACTCACAGTTACAGAATGACAGAATTATGGCAGAAAAGAGACAGCAATTTTCATAAAAATCTCTACTGGTATATAACTTAAATGAATACTAAATAATGATTGACTAAAATAAGCCCCATCTTCAATTAGTAAGTTTTAGATCCATTCCCCTGAATCACAGAATCACAGAATGGTAGGGGTTGGAATGGCCTCTGTGGGTCATCTAGTCCAACCCTCCTGCCGAAGCAGGGTCACCTACAGCAGGCAATAAATACAGGTGTTTCAAATAAAGCCCATAAGTACGTAAAATGTTTCCTGTTTAAGAAAGATTCAATTAGATTTTTTTTCCTGACAAACACTTACATGCTAATGCACATTCATAAGCTGTTTAGTAAAAAGCTTATTTGAGAGTCAAGTTACAAATTATAAGCCTTCTTTATGAGCAGATTCTCTCCAAAGGAATAACTGTTTTGAAATGTTAATGCTTTTTCATGCAAGGCAAAGTACTTTCTATTAACAACAAAGAACGAATAATCTCAGTTCCAAAGTCCTGTGTATAAAAACTGCACATCTATCATACTTTACATCTATTTTTTCCATGTTGTTTCACAGAGCAGAACTATAAAAGATCCCTCAAATTTTTTCACTCAAGCATGTCTTCCATCATCATGGCATTCAAGCAGCAGAATAGTAAGGCTCTTATAACAGAAATTAACATTAATAAAAAAAACTAAGTCACAAGGTCATGAGAAAAGAAAGAAAAATGGATATTATAAGAATAAGTAAGAAGACTTGTAGTAGAAAAATAGTGTCTGGACATAGGGGAATACCAAGAAAACACTGAATTTCAAAATGTACTCCTTCCATCAGGGGGGCTCACAAGATCAGAGGAAGCACTAAGATGCTCTGTTAAAAAAGATCAGAAGGTAAGATAATCTGTGGCCCAACAACATTTTCTTCAGATGCTTTCAGGAAGATATTTCAGGAAAATAACCTCATTTTACTCCAGAACTATTAATTCCTATGTTAATATCTCTCCCTTCTTCCCATGCCACCCCCAAATAAACTAGGATTTAACAGGGGCTATAGGTATGTCACCCTTTAAGCTTCAGGTAATTTCACACTAAGTATGAGTGTGTTTGTAGCACAACCTGAGGAATTAATAGCTCTTATTTATGAAAAATGAAGTTTTGTTTCCAGGAGATAATGGTTCTGCTTACAAAACTGGGAAAGAAAGGGAGTACTGTCCCCTTTTCATCAGCTGCTTCTGAAACCATTTTTTAGAAGTCACTTGCTATTAATACACATGTACTCATGTATGCATGAGGAGAACAAGCAGAAATGCTATTTAATGAAATTAAATGAAAAAAAACAGTCCACAGCCAGGTATAAAGCTATCAGCCAAATTACAAGAAGTTTTGTGTGAATAAACAAAAACAGCTATGGAAAAAAATACTTAATCAGGACTAACAAAGCCTGCAAAAGTGTATTTTTAGAAGCTTAGGAGCCAGAAGGCTCCAGACAACTGCAACTGTTAGTACAGTGAGTAGTTACTTATCCGAGAAATCTCCTATCTGCTCACAATTACTATACTTCAAATTTCTTCCAGCAATAAAAGCTATTTTGATACCTCCTATGAGGGACTCACTGTGCAAGTGGCGAAAGAAGATATATTTCATTCAATTTACTCTCTCTCTACAATCACTGCCCATAAAACAAGACTACCTATAAGGATAGATCTGGTATAAGATTTTCTGTATCTCCTGTTCTATGTAGGAAGGATTAGCTGCTTCCTGAATTTATCACATGGTCCATCAACTTTCCACCATAAAGTTTTCCAAGTGTTCATGTGACAAAATTTCTTAAATCTACACTTGACAGTAAACATCTATGTCACAAAAAATATCAGTAAAGTAAAACCAATTGCCTCAGATTACACAAGGACAGAAATGACACACTTATGCAACTTTTCTTCTAAAAGAATCTTAGGCTGCATAGCTTCATGGGCTCGAGGGCCCAATTCCTGCAAAGATGGGAAAACGGAGAGTGATGCAGAAAGACAAGAAATAGGCAAATTTTTTAAACTTCTTTCTAAGAAGATGAGAGCATGAATATTACTTTCTTCATGATGAGTCTTTCCCAAAAAAAAACATTAAAATGAGTTTCAAGTGGGTTGTCTGAGAAAGTTGGAGAAGACTGTAACAGGAGCTTATTGGGTTCTATGCCTGCTCAGGAAGGCTTTCATTTTGGAACAAAAGCAGGTTACTTTGAAAACAGAGGACCTCTGTAACAAGGTTCTTCATAAATATTGAAGATACAAAGAATCAGAGAGACCATCCTCCCTTACAGTATTTCAGTGAGGCAACAGAGAAAGCAGTAAAGTTGTTGCAACCAACAAATAGGGTTTACAAAGACTGAATGATACCCAAAGTAAAGCAGACTACCTTTGACTTGCCTACATTCTTGCATTAAACACAGTCCATCAATCTTCTTCAGTAAACAGCAAATGTAACTTTGTTTACCTTTCCAAGACATTTTTCCCAAGAAATATTACCACAAGGGTTCCTGGCACCTGAGAAGCAGTGCCTATTTTCTGCAGTTTGAGCTAGTAATTACAGCTTTATTCTTACCTCTCCTACACAGCTCCTTTGCAATTTTAGATGGTACACCTTGGTTTTCACAGCTGGGTATTGTCCCTAGCTTGTGGGTTGCCGTCTCATTAGTTAAGCAATTCAGATCTCTGCTTTCCACTTGTCCGCTATTTCACAATGCTAGTTTATGCTGAAGATTTGCAACTACTTACAAAAAAACAGATATTATACCCTGACGACTTTCTCCAGTTAGCAAGCAAATAAGACTCAAGATTTTGACTAGAGATTCTGCAATCTAATCTTCCATCTATGAACAGCAATAGACAATGTCATATCTTGCAAAGACTTATCTCTAAAGATTTCTGGTTGCAGAGCATTCATACTACAGCATCAAAAAAAGTTCTAGATGAATTGAAAGTATTGGAAAGTATATTCCCCCAGAAAGGGTTTCTAAAGAATACCACAAAATATTGAAAGCTACCTAACTAGAGAAACACCATCCACTCTGTGCATCAATGAACATATGATCTTGAATTCTTGAAACTGAAAGTAGTATTTTAAAGTATTAAAATTCATGATAACAAACACATTCAAGGCATGTTCATTTTGTATCCCCTGACTTTTGAAACTGACTTTTCAGCTTTAATAGTATTTTACTGTAATTTAAGCATAACTTTAAATCACTGTTACAAAAACTAGGCTGCCTTTTATAGGAAAAAAAAAGAGCGTGCATGTAGAAAACAACTATTAATAGTCCATTTTATACAATAAACTACTACATTAGTAAGAAAGTGGAAAAAAGTACGTAATTACATGACCTATGAAAAACTATTTATGGACTTAATGGAACACTTTCAATGAAAAGATATAATAAGATTTTTTTCCTACGGTATAACTGATATAGGGAAGATTTGTACTCACTTTCCTAGCTTAAGAAGCTTCACATCTTGCTAACTGACTATGTATGGTTTTGCAAAAAGTACAAAAATATGTGAGAAGTTTGAGGTATTGCTCATGTAATAAAAGCAAAAGGTGATAATTAGATCACTGAGGGGGACCATCGTAAGAGTATTTCTGTGTGTAAAAGCATCAACAGGAGCAAAATCAGAAACTCATATCTTAAATTGCATTTAAAGTTAAACCTTCTTAAAAAGTATTTAAGAGGCTTAAAACTAGTAAGGAGCAATATATGCTGTATCAGTGGCAGTGAAATAAAGTAAAACTAAGACCGAAGCTATTTAAAGTTGCTATGATATTTAAAAATACGTGATTAGTAGATTAGCAGTTTGATCATTTATAGTGTTTATTCAAAGAGAACACACTGGGAATAGTCTAAGACTGCTTAGTTTAAGGTATACCCACATGCACACAAACTCTGTGATGTTTAAGTCTTATACACAGTCTCAGAATTTCACAGACACACTTTAAAGAGCAGACAAAAAAGTCTTCCAATACTAGAAAAAATTATACATTAATCCACTGACTCACTGGGCTTTTTTCTGCTTTAAGTCACTAGGGACACTTATTAAATAGATTGATACCCCTAAATCAGAAGACTTCTGTCAAAAATTGATCCTTGATTACATCACAGTAAAATGCATGACACTGCTTTTTACCTCCAGATCCTAGCTGCTTGTAGAATCTGTATTCCAAATGTAGCTGTGGTGCTCTCGACTTCATTGGCTCCTGATTTAAAAACAAAAACAACATTTAAAACAAAGCCCCTCTGCCAAAGCCTAAAAACTAATACACTAACCTACTATCAGCCAAACTAACCCTACTGATTCCAAGCCACATGGAAAGTTTGCATATTTCTTCCAGAGTGACTGGTAATTAAGATATTAAGAAACCTAAATATCAGTCAGGTGAGACTAGAGTATATAGGGATGTTTACATCTTCTGTTGCTCCACGGGACTGGGATCCAACATGCAAACCCAATCACAGATCCACAAAGGCTAAAAAATAATCTGTCTCTCCAGAGCATGTGGGTGGTATGTCTTGCAGCTCTCAAAAGGTGGCATTGATATAGCAGCTTAACAGATTGAAAAGACTCTCCACTCACCCACTATACACAACAGATGTATTTTCATTAAAAAAGTGTTTTATCCTAGGATCTTCAGAAAAAAATACCAAATCCTTCCACCAAATAGTAACAGCCTAGCATAACTAAGTAGCACTATTCTGCACTATAAACCCAAAACAAAGAAAAAAGCACCAGAATAAGTTTGTAGTTTAAATCTTTCTTCTTCCAACATAATTCACATGAGTTAATGAAATCCTAGTTCTTCATTCTACACACTAATGTGGCAAGGTCTCATAGAATAAAGTGACATGAGATCGAGCACAGCAATACCCAAGCAGCCTAAATGAAAGCCCTAACTTCTTAAGTATTCGCTTTGCAAAGAAAAGGTACTTTATCATAAGATTGTCAAAGTAATTTTCTAGAGCATCTTTTAGCAAATATGCTTGGTTTCTTGCAATATGTAACATATTCCAATGCATCAGTGATAATTTGGACATTAACTGTGCATTATTCCTACACAGACTGCCCCCACCAGAATTGCAGCACATAAATTAGTATGCTTGTTAATAAACTTATCAGCAATCACTAATACTGCTGGATGTCAATTTTCAGAAGTTTGGGCAAGGTGCTCATCATCTTCTCCAGAAGACCAGTTTATTGACCTGGGTTGTTTCCCAAGTGGTACACCCACACCATAGAAACCATGAGTCAATGTGCAATCATGAGAAATTAAGTCCTCTTCCTCAATCCACCTCCCTCCAACACCCAGATGTTTAAAATTACTACTATTACTACAGCCAAAGTCCTTGTCAGGGTACATTTATGTATTTAATTTTGCCAAGATGCCAAAGGTTGAGGCCCAAAAGTAAACAGGGGACAAGGCAACAGTTTTTACAAGAAACCAAATAGAATTTAATAAATGCTTGTTTTATTCAAGAGCATTCACACTAGCTGAACACTGGAATTCCTTGCAAAGAAGTGAGCAACAACTTTCTAAAATAAAAAGGTGTTGATCCTTCACGAACTGAATTACTAAGCAAGACTAACTGGGCCACCAAAAAGTCCTACTGACAGTTCATGAGGAGAACATGCGAAATTTATTGTCAAGTATTAAAGACAGATATCCCTGAACAAAACATTTTACTGTAAACGTGGGCCTAAGCAAATCAGTGCAACTATCAACCTTTAGTACTCAGCTTTCAGAGGTATAAGTAAATCCACTATGAAGGATGTTACTGAAACATTTTAACCTTTTACAAAACCACACAAATTTAGCTGTTACTTTGCCTGCAGCAGTATTGTACAAGTCTATTAGTTACAAATTTACCACTCTCAATGTAGTCTCTAATTAAAGCTTGTAATTCTGTCTAATAAGAGGAAAATAATTTAGTCCATAAAACTCTGCATGTTTGCTGAATATACTAAGACAGGACACTGGCTTATGGGCAGTTTGATGTTCAATTATGCAGATTTGCCTTAACTGATAGTACATTAACAACTTCATCCCCACTCAGTGCTACATGATGCTCCCATAATAAGGATGAAAAATAGCATGTATGTATTAAAATTATGTAAAAAGAAAAAAAAAGGTCCAATTTTTGACATACAGTTCTACACTTTATCAAATGAATGCTGCTAGTTCCAGTCATTAGCAGGAAACAATTCTTATAAGCCTCCAGAAGCCAAATGTGCTCAAATATGTCTACTCGAAAACTGCACACCAGACATTGACTGAAGTTAAACCCTGTATAGCAGAGACAGAATTAAATACTTTTACTCCCTCCATAAATAGTGAAAAAAATGTGGTATTACTTTTAGTCCACTTGTTGGCTAACAGACTTCTGGAACAGCCTTATTTTTATAGATAGGCTTAGGTATCTTCCTGACTGTTCAGCAAGTCCAAACATACAACAGAAACAAAATGTTCTGCTCACCAAAGCCTTTGAGAAGGCAAGCACAATAATCTCTTCACATAAAATTTATTTTGTTCCTACTCAACCCACTTTGCAGTATGCAGTGAACTATTGATAAATGAGAGAAGATATATGGATAGGGATAAATCAAGACAAACGTATGTTACATGTAAACTTCCACCATAACGTAAGAGTGAAGAATGCACCACTAACTACATTTTTATGAATCACAGCATCCTAGAATCGTCCAACCGTCACCCCAACACCACCATGCCTGATAAACCATGTCGCAAAGTGCCATATCTACACGCTTTCTAAACAACTCCAGGGATGGTGACTCAACCACTTCCCTGGGAAGCCTGTTCCAATGCCTGACCACTCTTTATCAGTATAGAAATTTTTCCTAATATCCAATCTAAATCTCCCCCAACGCAACCTGAGGCCATTGTCCTATCGCTAGTTACCTGGGAGAAGAGACCAACACCTGCTTCAATACAACCTCCTTTCAGGTAGTTGTAGAGATCAATATGGTCCCCCCTCAGCCTCCTGTTCTCCAGACTAAACAGCCACACCTCCCTCAGCCACTACTCGTAAGACTTGTTCTCTAGACCCCTCACCAGCCTTGCTGCCCTTCTCTGGACACGCTCCAGCACCTCAATGTCCTTCCTGTAGTGAGGGGCCCAAAACTGCACACAGTACTCCAGGTGCGGCCTCACCAGTGCCGAGTACAGGGGCACAATCACCTCCATACTCCTGCTGGCCACACTATTCCTGACACAAGCCAGGATGCCATTGGCCTTCTTGGCCACCTGGGCACGCTGCTGGCTCATGGTCAGCCTCTGTCAGCCAACACCCCCAGGTGCTTTTCTGCCAAGCAGCTTTCCAGCCACTCCTCCCCAAGCCTGTAGTGTTGCATAGGGTTGTTCTGACCAAAGTGCAGGACCTGGCATTTGGCCTTGTTGAAACTCATGCAGTCAGCCTCAGCCCATCGATCCAGCCTGACCAGATTCCTCTGCAGAGCCTTCCTACTCTCAAGCAGATCGACACTCCCGCCTAGCTTGGTGTCATCTGCAAACTTACTGAGGGAGCACTCAATCCCCTCATCCAGATCATTGATANAGATGTTAAACAAGACCNGACCCAANACTGAGCCCTGGGGAACACCACTTGTGACCAGCCGCCAGCTGGATTTAACTCCATTCACCACCACTCTCTGCACTCAGCCATTCAGACAGTTCTTTATCCAGCAAAGAGTACACCCATCCAAACCATGGGCAACTAGTTTCTCCAGGAGGATGCTGTGGGGAACAGTGTCAAAGGCCTTACTAAAGTCCAGGTATATGACATCCACAGCCTTTCCCTTGTCCACTAGGCAGGTCACCTGGTCATAGCAGGAGATCAGGTTGGTCAAGCAGGACCTGCCTTTCATGAACCTGTGCTGGCTGGGCCTGATCACCTGGTTGTCCTTCACATGCCCAGTGAACACACTCAGGATGAATCGCTCCATAATCTTGCCTGGCACCGAGGTCAGGCTGACAGGCCTGTAGTTCCCGGGATCCTCCCTCTGGCCCTTCTTGTAGACGGGTTTTACACTGGCGATCCTCCAGTCATCTGGGACCTCCCCTGTTATCCAGGACTACTGATAGATGATGGAGCCTGGCTTGGCCAGCTTCTCCGCCAGCTCCTTCAGCACTCTTGGGTGGATCC
>Ga0065711_1029809_pt1 | contig 34741 bp, 14 predicted proteins | sample Hoacrofraction12_FD_59098 | JGI IMG/M metagenome (GOLD analysis project Ga0065711, IMG submission 59098) | Hoatzin crop microbial communities from Cojedes, Venezuela - Epithelial fraction 12 v2 (version 2) | ecosystem: Host-associated > Birds > Digestive system > Esophagus > Crop | place... | reverse complement strand
AAGGCTGAGAGGGGACCTTCTAAATGCCTATAAATATCTTCAGGGTGGGTGTCAGGAGGATGGGGCCAGACTCTTTTCAGTGGTGCCCAGTGACAGGACAAGGGGCAATGGGCACAAACTGAGGCACAGGAAGTTCCATCTGCACATGAGGAAGAACTTCTTTACTTTGAGGGTGACAGAACACTGGAACAGGTTGCCCGGAGAGGTTGTGGATTCTTCTGTGGAGATATTCAAGACCTGCCTGGACAAGGTCCTGTGCAGCCTGCTCTAGGTGACCCTGCTTCGGCAGGAGGGTTGGACTAGATGACCCACAGAGGTCCCTTTCAACCCCTAACATTGTGTGTGTTTCTGTGATATGGTTTGCCATGGGATATAGTCTCCATTTGGTGATCTGGTGCTGCCACTGTGCCAAGTGATGTACTTTTTCTTAATCTTGCTTGGAGTATACAGAAACAGAATCAGAACTTTCCTGTTCCCTGCTTCAGGCTGGTAGCAATGATGGCTGGGTGAGCTGGCTGGCAGCCTCCAAGTTCCCATCTGCTTCTCCTTTCCACCCCAGAAACACTGTTGGTTTGATTCGTGTTTCCAGTTCTCTCAATGACAAAGCTATTTTTCTCACTTACCAAATGTAAAGTTTTAGACTGTTATACACAATATTTTTAGTAATAGAGTAACCTGAGCATAACTAAAATAGTATAATTGACAAAAATGCCTTTGTTATGTTTATGTTTTCATGTGAGCAAAGATCTAGTAAAGTCTCCCCAGAGAGAAGACAGTAGCTCTGCAAAACATAATTACAAACTACTTTGCTCTGTGCTACTGTTGGCTTTTGTTTCTGATAAACAGTGTTGTTGTTTTTTTTGAACAACATTGTTGCTCGGCATCAATGGCTTCAAGTCAGTGTTTAATGTTCCAGCAGTTTAGGTTTCATGGGAGTTGAGAAAGTGCCAGTTCATAGTTAATAAGTTTCTTGTTTTTTTCCAGCCAGCGCGGTCATATTTCTGAAGTAGAAAAATACATACAAATCTGAATTAATACTTACTTTAGCTGAATTGGGAGATTTATTTTCTTTTTCAAGAAAACTATAGGTGATTCTTGGAATAAATTAATCGCCTTCCAACAAAGCGCTTTTCTTACAAAGTGGGAACAATTATTTTAATAGGGCTTTAGATTTTTTTAGAATCTGTGTTATCCCAGCAGTGATACACTCAAGGCTGTAGGAATACTTTTTAATATTGCATGTGATAATTTTTTTCATTCCTTCAATCTGTAGATTCTGTAATCTCTTGACCTACATGCCTACTTAGTGAACTGAAAAATAAAAGTACTTGATTATGTAGAGGTCTTAATCTCAAGTGTTTTACAATGGAAATAAGTACCATTTGACAGGTGATGAAATTTAGAATACTAGCAAAATAAATCACCTGAGTGTGCTCATTAGATCAATTGAAGATCTGGGAGTAAAACAAAACTTTCCTGTGCCACTGTCTTGTTTTCTTTCAACAAAAAATACCTATTTGTGCAGCCATTTTTTCCCTGAAATTTCTTTTTTTTTTTCTTGAAAAGAATAGCTGGCAGTTACTAAAAATAGTAACAGGTAACAGATATGTATGAATATAGTGCTATATATAGTGCTTGTCTGCTCATGACTCTTTGCAAACACTAATTATTCTAATTATCTGCAAGGTTAATATACTTATCTGCAAGGTTATAATTTATTATATGTTATAACTACCATTAATATTCCTAATTATCTGCAATGTTAATATAATTTTTAAATTCAATCTGAGAAAGCTGTCTCTTCTCCAATGACAGCATCAATCTTTTTGGTTTAAAAGAATGTTAAAAGAAAGAGGAGACTTGGTTTATTATGAGGTGAGATTTATATCTTTTTCTATAAAGTCTGTTTTGTTTCTTTTAAAGATTGAGTAGAGGTCTTGATATTGCCGTTTTGGAAAAGCTGTAAGACTGGTTATTCTTGGCCTCCAGCACAGATCAAAGGAAGTCATTCTGAAGTGGGATTAAACTTTTATTTCTATCTTAACATAAATGCCCACTATGCATAAATTGGATTTATTCCAGCTGAAATAGAGTATTTCCATTGTATATACCTCACTGATCCAGCACTGGATTATATTTGCTTTTCTTGTGGGAGATGTTGTCCTGCTGACACTCATAGTTAATTACACTTTGATGTATATACTCAGGTCTTTCCTCATCTAATGTTTTGGTATAAACTGGCCTTACACTCTGAAGTGTTGTAGCTGTCCCTTTTCAATACAGTAATCCTTGAGACCATTCACTCCTGTCGAAGACTGACCCTCCTGTGTGTTGGTGAACCTCCCCTGGTTTGTGACCTTCACAAGTTCTGCTTGCTCCTTTTTTCATGTCAGGGAAAATACTTAAGATGATCAGTCTTGGAACTGGTCATTGGAGTACACCAGCAACAACCTTGTTTACATTGCATAGTTCTCTTTTGATTACAACCTAGCTACATCTCTAACTGCTTTCAAATTCATCTACTAATCACCCTGCTGCCCCTGTAGGAAGCTAGATGAATTTGATGCAAATATGGAGAAAATGTGAGACAGAACAGCTGAGGTGTTAACAGTTCACCAGGACCAGATGCCATTCACTAAAAGGTGCTGAAGGGGCTCAACTGCAACATGCAGCGCTGCTGAGCTGCTCACCAAGCTGAGTAACATCCCATTTCGGATGGCCACTGTGCAGATTGCCAGCATGGCTCCCATCTACAGAAAGGGATTTCTTTTTCTGGGTCTTCTGGCTTGCACAACTTCGTAGAAGGGCCTTCATGTCTCCATCCTGCATCTCAAACTCTGACTTGTAGAGTGCCAGTTCAAAAGGCCTGCTGGTTATCCTCCCAGGACTGTCGGGCATTAAAAGCACTGTGAATTTGAACTGCAACAAACTGTCCTGCCTTTCCGTAGAGGAATTGAAAGGCTGGAGCAGTTTGTGCTTGGCGCATTCCACCACCCCCATCCTGGCTGCCTGCACATCCTCAAATGCCCTGAGAGTAAATGCAGAGTATTAAAGCACCTCTCTCACGTCACCGAGTAGCCATACTGGAAACTAGAGACCACTAAGTCTGACTTGTATCCATGGTACAATGCTAGAGCCTGTGATAAAGACTAAGGTCGGTGAGAACATGGCGAGATGCTTTTGGGAGAGGGTGGCCATGGCTTCAGTAAAGGGAAATCCAGCAAGGATTTTGAATGTTTATTTGGTGTGTGAAGGAGGGGAGGGGATCCCATGGGTATAAATTTATTGGATTTTCAGAAAAACTCTGTGGTTCCACACCAAACAGTGGAAGACAATTTGTTATGGAATTGGAAGAAAAGTGCTTTCATGGGTTAAGGGGCAGAACAGAAAGAGTTGGGGGCTAATAGTCAATTTTCAAGTTGGGGAAGAGTCACTGAGATTTATGCTGGGACATGTTTTGATCAGTATCTTCAGTGATGTGAAGCAGAGCTGAAACAGTAAAATCCATGATCTTATGGTTCATGTGAAGAGCTTCGTAAAACCGAGTGGGCAAAAAGGCAGCAGATAGCTTTAGTGTAGAAAAATGTGTAAGTAGTGCATGGAGGGGAAGAATAATCCAAACTATGCCTACATGTTTCGGAACTTGGAAATACCAGTTACAGCTCAGGAACATAATAGGGTGGGTTTGCTAGTCACCAAATCTTGTGACGTGAAAACTAAGTGGACACAGAACTGGTAGGATATGGGTGTATAATGGATAAAGAAAGTGTTCGTGACACAGCAAGAAGGGAAGTTTTTAAACTGTTCGTCCTCACGACAGGGAGACTGGCTGCAGAAAGTGTCTGTTGCCATGCCTGTCCCCGCAGTACCCCTCTCCCATTGCTGCTGCTGCTGGGGACAGAATGCGGGGTTAAATGGACCAGTGGTATGAACCGTTGGGACATTTTACTTGTTCTGCCACAAGTGATCTGTTAGGCTTATGCAAAAATCTTCCCACTAACCTGGTGACTTTCATTCCTGCTCACAATTATGGAATGCAGATCATCTAGTTCTCCAAATTGAAGCCTAAACCTCTGCCTTGATTAGTGTAAGAGTTCTTCGTCTCTTATTCATGTTTGCTGCATTCACGTTCTGTATCCTCTGCGATTGAAAACCGAACCAAAATAATTTTTCGGTCTGTATCTTAAAACACCATCATCCCAAAACTTTTTCTAATGGCTGATGAAAATTATACATTTTCTGCCTCCTCCGGCAGCCACTAAGCCTGACTGTTAATAGTTCCCTTTTGTAATTAATTTCTATGTGGTAGATTAAGTTACTGAGATGACTGTGTATTTGTGGCTTCTTCAATAAAACGCTGTTCTTCACTCATAGGTTCAGATTTGTGTTTAAGATTAATGTAGTACAGCAAAATTGTGATTATCTGCTGTGTGAATGTTCGGCTTGATGCATGCTGTGAGCAGTCCAGCAGTAGGAGTATGTTTATTATAGAAAGTATAAGCCTTCACAGGATCATATTTCTGGGTTCCATTTAATCAGTTACTTAAATGCCTAACATAGGCTAGGACTTGTTCTTTTGAATGCAAAGCTACTTACCTTGTGTGTGCTTATGTGGGGTTTTTCTTTCTAAGATCATTACAGAATGGAATAGAGCTGGAGAAAAGGTCTAAGGGACTGAAGGGACTTTCAAAGGATTATTTTCAAGAGCAAAGATCAATTACGTGTTTTCTAAAAAACAATTACAATATATGCTGTAGACATCCACTGTAACTTTTGTTTTATATTTCATCATTTGACTTTTGTTTCTCGCTATCAACTTGGCTTAAGATAAAGCATTTTTTTGTATGTGTTGTTTAAAGTATTAAAATTCATTCTTTGTCAATGAATTTCACTAGCAAAGCATGGATGGTGGGGTTTTGGTATGGAAAACACAATGCTATTTTTGTATTGTGTTAAAACATTGATTTATTTTTTTCTTTATTTCAGTTCTTTAGTGTTTGGTTTTTTTTTTTTGAAAAATGCCATAAATAGTAGTTTGAAAAGATGCGTGAGCAAAATTCTGTGTAATCCATCTAGAATTTTGTGATTGTGCTACATAATTTGGTAGGATACCAAATCAATTAATAACAGCCTAATAGTTAACATACTGGCACCAGCAGGCAATTATGTCAAGTGTGACTTTTTTTCGATCCCTAAAAATTGTTCATTGGTTTAATGCAATTTACAATAATATCGTAATGAAAATATTATGACAAAATATGTTTTTAATATGTCTGAGTCTGCTTTGAAAAAAAACTGATGTGGTCTATAGACCAAGCTTAAGTTCTTGTGGGAGGATTAAAAAAAAATCTGAGAATAGTTCAGAGTATGTTGGATTGCTTTTGATAATAAGGCGAAGGTGTTCCTGGGTTTTAGGACAGTAACCCAGCATAAGATCATCTAAACATCTTCATATCGCCGACCAAGGAATCTCTCCTGATTTCCCCTGTGCCTCTACTCTTGGAAGTCTTTATCAAAGCATATGCTCATGCTGACTCCTCCAGAATAGCAGGTTGAGGCACAGACTTATGTTCTATGTAAGCTATTTGTAAGACATTCAGTAAGATTTTTTTTTTTTTTGTCTTAGTGCCTGGGAGGTTACATGATCTCCTGCAGCGTGGTGAGTGTGGCCATTCAGTTGCAGCCTGCCAGGAGTGCTGGGGGTCCCCTTCCCAGCCCCCTGGCTCTCCACTCGCATCTCCTTCAGAGGAGTTGGGAGATGCACAGTGATACCCGTTTCTGAAGGGCTGACTTTCTGCCTTGACAGATGGGTGGCAAATCGTAAATTCTGCTCGTGTTCAGTTTTGCAGGGGCTGTCGTTCCAATGAAGGCAGTTAAAACTGTCAACACCTAACAGTGCTTGAAGATAATGAGTGTAATATAAACCTGAGAAGCCCATGAACAGCACTGGCTTCCCACATAGCAGATGAAATCCACTGCGTCTGAGTTTCAAGAAAGCCTCTTAATCCTATTTAGGCATTCATAATAATACAATGGTTATGTAGAAAATTCTGCGTGTTCAAAGAAGCATGTTAACAAAAAAGTTAAAAGTATTTAAATGTCCTATGTTTAATGTGTTCCAAAACCACTCCAAGATGTTGACAGCTGGTTATTAATTACAGTGCCATGGATAAATATACCACAATAATGCAGCTTATAATTTTGTGTAACGTATATACACATTTTCCAGTGCATACTCAGTGTTCCGTTGGTGGATTTCAGTAGCAAAATAGAATACGGTGGATTTCTGTATTCTTCACTAGCTTCACTACTTTTAATTGAGTGCAGTGCAGAAGTGAGTTTCATTATCAGTAATGTTTGTGATGCTTGCTTATTTTTCTAGAAGAAAATATGTCTTTGTATTTAAGTCACTTTTTCTGGGGGGTGAGGAAGGTAGAAGGATGAGCCCTTGGTAAGGCTCTTTTGGAAGGCCTCAAGGCAGGAATGATGGAGGAGGTCTAGCTTACAAATCCTTCTATGAAATGGCCTAGAATACAAAGTACTGTAGTATAAAGTAATCCCCAAGGAAAGTAATTAAATGGAGAAATGATCATGAAATGTGTGAAGTAATTGCTGAGAATCATGGATACAGAAATAATTTGTTTTCTGTCAGTGTGTGTGGCTTTAACTAGAATAGAGCATTGTTTGAAGACACTTTCAGTTGCCACTAGCCAGTGTATTCTGTGATTTCTCTTTTGTTTAACTATTGCAATTTAAGTGGCTTGAGCTTTTTAAATACATGACCCTATATGATAGGAGGGATTTAGTCATAACATATGACTTCTGTAGTAGAAATAGCATGCTTTAGAAGTGTTCAGTAATTGTTATTACAAAGACTGGTCCATACACATTATCCACCCATGCACATGCTATTTACAGACGTATAAGATGATAGGGTTTCTGCCAAGAGTCAATTTTACTACAATAAGTGGCTTATATGTGTTATCCTTAAACATCTTCATCTCTTTCAGAGATGTGCGCTTTGTCCATCCTCAAACTGTGGAGTATTTAATATATCATTAGTTAAAATGGTAGAGCCAAGTATGCCAATGGGATGCAACCTGAAATTCATCAGTAGCATGTGTGAACCCACTTGCTGAGCTTGTGATGCTCTTGGTAAGTTGCATTGTTGTGGGAACACATAGAAAAGAACAAGTGAAACTACTGCGAACACCAGCTATGAGGGCAATAACCCATTTTATGTACTTCCTTGAAGCTGCAGTTCAGAAAAGAATTTCACTTTCAACTTTGACATAGCAAGAGTGTCCAAATTAAATCTACATGGGGGGAAAGAACGCAGTGCCAGTCTAGTCATATTACTCTCGGAGGGTGGAAAAGGTGATAGTTACTGTGCCCTGAGTAGTTGTACACCATACAACAAGCTGACTGATATTTTCTCATTGTCTCTCTGCTCATCATTGCTACTTCTATTTTTCTCTTTAGTGCTATTTTTACAGAAAGAAAATTCATTTCTTTTTGTACAAACTACAAGCGTTTAATTCAAAGTAAACAACTGACAACGTTGGTGAAGCTGTACAGTAGAGCTCTGGGTCAATTTTTAATTAATACCAAAGTATATGCTTAGAATTGGAGATCCCTATGTGAAACAGTCCCAAGAAATGCTGCAGAACCTCCATGTAAAACTCTGCAAAGTCCTGGGTGCATTTTGGCAATTAACTGGCATATAAAGTATATTTTTTACAATTTATATTATTTAGTCCTTTATAAAATAAAAAGAATAGTTAGTTAGGAGGAAGAATGTGTTGGCTTTTGGAAATTTGTAAGCAGCTTAGTGAAATACACCAGTGTAGGAATGAATATAGCAAGTGAAGGATAGAGATAAAGTCGCTGTGCACTAATAAAACGGATGCACTGAGCAATTAACTGGCTTTGTAGGCAAAGGGTCTATAAACATTAATGACATAAGCTTAGTTTTATGAGTGGGCTGTTCCATTCAAAGAGAAAGTACTTCTCTTTCATGGCTAAAGTTAAGGAAATGTTCAAATGTTCGAAGTGTTAATCCCATGGAGGTGGTTTTCTAGAATGGGAGTTCATATGAAACGGTGATTATTACACTTTTGCATATCCCATGAGAAAGACAGTGCTTTTCTGAAGAGAAAGTTAGTTTTGACCAAGAGTTTGGGGGTTGTTTCTGGGGAAGTGGCGAGTTGTGGGTGGGTTGAGTTTGTTTTTTGAGTTTTTTTGCTTTTTTGTGTGTTTTTATACTCTTCTTTTGAGCACCCCTTGGTTTAATGTGTTGCACATGCTTTACTGACACTTCTTTTTCATTCAAGCCTCGGCCATCTTCCCTTTCGTTGTGGAGTGTGATACCAAACTGAACAATATTAGTTAATCTCAATTACTTTCCACTTTGGGCTTAGGCCAGTAGGTGAATGCCATAGCCAGTCATCAGTTCAAGTTATAGAATAGAACATACTGTACATGAGTGTTTGATAAATGTGTATATTTAATTCTAGCTCCTGTTTCTGCAATTCTTAAGACAAAACACGACAGGACTGCAGTGGGTAGTGCACATTTGTGTGCACTACAGAATCAGGCTTGAAGTAATTTTTCCCACTGGAAAGTGCTATTGGGAGTCATACAAAGAAACAAGTCAGCCGGCTGAAGGAAAAAAGGAAAGTTGGACTTTTCAGTTAGTGTCTCAAGCTGTCTGCCGTGAATCTCTCAGAAGAATAAACATCAAAAGGTAAATTAACTAAAGTGAATAAAAAAGGATAATCTCTGTAACTTGCAGCCTTGGGAGGACTTCAAAATTTTGTAAATATTAGTATTAATTTCAGATTAGAAATAAATGGGTTAAACTCTGCATTTAGATCTGGTTTCTACTTTCCAGCTAGTTCTGCCAAAAAGTCATTCCACTGGAACATTAGGAAGGAAATAAACTTTTAAACATAATTTTAGACCGGAAAAATCTTATATGGTTGTGTTTTGTATCATGACTTCTATAAAAATGACAACATTTATTATTTTAAAAATTGAACAGTCTTTCAAATATGTACAGGATAAAATAGTACATCCCTGGGACCAAATGTTGGGCATGTCACTGTTTTCTGTATTTGCTTTAATGGTTCTAATTGTTTAACGTTAGCACCTAGTTCGTATACTAATGGATTAATTCAGTAAAATCCTCTTAAGAATACGGAAATCTGCCCAGTCCCTGAAAAATCATTCTGGGGCTTATTCAACAATGCAAGTGCTTACATAAGAGTGCGTGGGGTCTTCAGTTTTATTTAAACATTGTCCTAAAAGTATTTCCCTGTTGGTGTGGGTTTTTTCTGAAGGACCTGTAACTCTGAAGCAGTTTGTTTATTCTTTTCGGACAGCATAAATGTTCTCTTTTCCTTTCTGTCTTTTTACTTACAGATATTGTTGCAGTAGAGTTGTACTTGATGCCATTATTTCCATTGAATAATACCTTATCCTTGAAGTATTTACAAATTCCATGTATAAGCTGCTACTTGTAAGAATAAGGAACTTAAAACTTGGTCCTTCTGGAGAAACCAACACAAGTAGGAAGCACAATTTTTCATATAGTTTGAATAACTGTTTAGATTTACTGTGACTTGCAGAATTCCGTAGCTTATCATGTTTATTCTTGCAAGATCAGCAAATTAGTCTAATGGTGGCAGCAATTCTCCCTCGTTCCTTGGAAGGAACCTGCATGCTTTGGGCAGCTCTCAGACCTTCTGTATATTCAGTGATCAGGAGATAATTGTATATAGAAATTTGGTTTCCAAATTTTGGACAATGGGCAAGTATGAAAGAAAAAAAATCTTTATTATTGTTGTTTTCTCTTGAATATTCATTGGATTGCCATTGAAAGCAAACCATACTTGTGACTGTGTGGGCTAAGCAGGTGTAGGCTGGTGGGAATGGTCTACAGCTCTGTGCTAGCTCCATCCAACAGTGATGTGGGAGGCCTTGTCCATTTTAATAAAAAGGGATAATTTGTCAAATGTTAAGACTAGAGTTTAAAATCTTGACTGGACAAGGTGAACCATAGGCATATAGATGATTGAGGCTTGTCCCTCTAGAGTCGAGTATAGATGATTGAGGCCTCAAGTTTGTTGTGAAACTAAAAAAAAAAAAAGTTTTATAAACTAGCTGATTGCATGTGCAGGGAGGGGAATCATCTGGGGCATATGGAGAGCGTAAAAGCACAATTCCCAGTCTTACAACGGAAACAACCTTCCAAGAATTCTACTGAACCTATCATAAATAAATCATTTTTTGACTGAAGATAAATCGAAGTGGTTTTAACCGAAATGGTATTTTTCCAAAAAAAGGAGTTGATAAAACTGTCACTTGAGCTACAGCTACAGTCAGTCTCATAATAACACTTAAATGTTACAGCTGTCCTTAGTTCTTATAATTAGGAAGGAGAAATAAAGACAGAATATCTTGCTTTGCGAGTACCTGCCTTAATAGTGGCTTCCTCATTTTGTTTTATTTAACAAGGTGCAGTTTTACCTACTTTGGAAGGCCCTTATATGGTTACAGTTTTGTTTCAAAAGTGAGATGATACATTATGGGGCTTTCATCTCCATTGCTCCATACTACATTTTAGCCAACCATATGCATCTGTGAATTCTTCCCTCCCAGTCTGGTGCCAGAAGCATCACTAGATCAACTACAAAATACCAAAATCTAAAACCAAAAAAATACCAAAATTAAAAATGAAAAGTCTAAATATTTTCAAAAACCTGAAGAGTCTGTGCCCCTGGAAAAACGACAAGAAAATGTATTCTGTCAGCCTTCTGAATGGAAGGGGTAGAGTTTGAGAGAAGAAGAGCTTGGAGAATTGCATCCAAGAGCCCCAGAAATTAGAAGTGTGGAAGTCAATAAGTGAAATAAAAAAATCTAGGGAAAGTGTTAAGTAGGGGGGGGGAAGAGCTATGCATTCAATTGAACAAGTGCTGAAGAATATGTGGATTTATTTTGCTATCTAGTCAAATTACTGTTACTTGGAGCAGAAAATTAAAGTAACTTACGAATAAATTCAGCGTCATTCAAATATGTTTCACATGCCACCTCTTTTCCCATCCCCTTTCAGTGTACAAAACAGATGAGAGGAGAAAATCTGGCTGTAGAAACAAGCTGAAGCACTCCATGACAAATTGTAAAGAAAGTGTGTCACTTACTTCGAGATGAGAATTTAATAAAAAGGATCTGAAACTTAGCACAGGGGGTTTTGCATGAGTTTAACTTGTTAATGTTCTCAAAACGCATGTATTAGGATGTAATTGATTTTAAGTGATAGGCCTTGAGTTTGCATCTTTACACTCTGCTGCTCCCATACTGAAAATCCTTCCACTAGAGTGGATTGTCTTATTTTAAATAACCTAGATTAATGTCATTTGTTCCATATTAGCCATACTAACTACATCCTTTACTAACTAGATGAACTTCAAGTTTTTCAGTTAAATTTGAGTTCAGTTTCTAAAACAAATAATCCCCTGGTCATATTAATTGATCAGAATTAGACTGTTTTATGAATTGTAAGCATAAAATAAAAACAACTGTTTAAATGTTTAGGTCTCTGTGGAAGTAGCAGTTACTATCTTGGTGATTATTAATAGAGATTTACAAATCATGTTACTTGGTGGTTTTTTTTCAATATTTCAGAAAAAATGGATGTTTTGCAGAGTGCCCTGTTTTACATAGTCTTACGTCAGCGAGGTAATTTAAGGTCTGGCCTCATACAAGTCAAAAAGCAGTCAAATATGCTAATATGTGTCTACTATGTATTCCACTTGCTTTGAGAAGGTGAACTGTAAAGAAGAAGTCTTGAACAAATTGTAAATGTGATTATCAGTCATTTTGCAGATTGCCTAGGGGTGGTGTGCATTGCTGTAATTAAGGGTTTTCATTTAACCAGCACAAATGTAGAAAAAAAAAAATGTATCAATGTCTTAATACTGTTTGTGAAGTTATGTTCGTGTCTTTCCTGAGCTGGACTACGTATGAAGTTATTGTATTGAAATAAAGTATCAAATAATCGTTGCTTATGTTATTTTCAGATGTTTTAATGAAAAAATAATCTTCTAAGGTAATGGAAACATTTTATTTTTACAAAAACTTTTCAGTGTAATGCTGTCTATGTGAGGTAAAAGAGGATAGTCATTAAAGAACAGTTTCAGGTGATGTTCAGGAACTGGGTCTTGGCTTTCTGGAGAAGAAAATGTTACTTTTGTTCAGATGTTAGATCACTAAAAGAAAAGTTTAAATACTGAGTGCTGGCTATTCTTGAAATTCGTCCCCTCCCCTGCTCGCTCCTTGCATCTCTCTACCCAGGTTTTGCATGAAATAAAATGGTATTTCTGTGTCATGGTTTGCTATGGTCTGTTTTTGATTAACCCAGGGCAGATTATCCGGTTTTGAGATACTAACTTAACCACAGGGGCAGACAGACTTGCTGGTGGTAGGCAGGGTACCCCCCCCTCCCCCCGCTACTGCTGGGGACTGCTCTGCACAGGTGTCGCAGGTGCCTCTTTGCTTTTCCATTTACACCTTCCTGTGTTGTGTAATCTCTCTTACATAAAGTAGCTTGATCTGGGTTTTTTTCCTACGTTATTCATGATGTGAAAAACACAGTATCTACAAATGTAGGAAAAATAAAAAGAAAAGTGGAAAAAAGTGCATGACTCTGAACTTGAAACTGGTGTTCATTAAGAAAAAAAGGAAAAAAAGAAAAGAGTAAGTACAAAATGGAATATTCTGTGAGGTTTTACCTTCCTGAAGATCTTTGTCCCTTGGCTTCAAAAGGTAACTTTTGTGTGTTGGAGGTTCAGCCATCCCAGCATCCAACGCTTATCATGAGACACTAGCTCTTACAAACCAATTGTGTAGCACAATTAATATAATTAGATCTCTTCTCAGGCTCCTGGTGTATGTTAAGAACAGTTAAATTGGATTGTCTTGTGTTTTTGTAAATCATCCCTGTGTCTCACTGGTCAATTTGTGGCATGGATACTGTACGCTTTTCTTTTCCATCATTTTACCTTGCCCTTTTAGCGCCTCTACTTATTGTTTTCCCTCAGTTCATCCAGAATTTGTTTCTGTATTTGCTGTCTCCAGGTATTTTATTCAGTATCACAAGTTTAATTACCAAGTCGTGTACACTTCAATGGATATAACGTACAACCATTTTGCTCAGTGTTTCCACTGAGCAGTAATGTTGCAGATATGTTCAGGAACACTCTGGTGGGTGTTTCTAACACTGTGTTGCCCAGAATAAGCTCATCATAGTACTTTGGTTTCTGTTTGCTTAAATGCAAAAGCAAATTTAATAGAAAATTGAAAACAAAATTGTGTGATTGAATTTAAATACATCCCAAAAAGCAGGATGCAGTTGAACATAACTGCAGTTGCCTACAGTGTCCTCCTGAATGATGTTAAAAGCAGAGGCTGAATATTCTCTACGTAAACTGATAAAAACAAGAAAAGTCTCTCCTACTTCAATCCTCCCCCTTGTGTGTGCAGATAAAATACATCAAGTGAAGAAAATCCAGTTGAACAATGACTCGGACTCTTCACAAAACCTGTATTTTACTGCTTTTTGCACTATATACTTCACTAAAAATCAAGATAACCTTGATAAAAAGGGCCTTTTTATTTAATTAAGCAAATGGAATGTCATGTCAAGCTGCAGCACGAAACAAATGCAATGTGCGTAGATGTATATTTAAAGGGATATATTTAAAACAGATGTTAATTAAAAATTCTTACGTGCTGTGTATACATAGCCTAGAACAGAGAGACCCTGGAGATCTGTATGACAACATTAAGTAAATTATTGCAAAAATCAAATGCATCAAACTAATAGGTCTATTAAATAGATAGTATTTCAAGAGATAATCTGTGCATTTGACAGCCCTGTACTATGCGAAGCATTCTGAAATACAGTTACTTACCCAACAGTTTATGTTGTCTCTTATTTCTCACAGTATTTCAAAATGTTCTTCTTCCAGTCTACCGCTTGTCAAAATGTATTAGCTGACATTTGCCTTTGCTGAAGATTTCGGAGTTATGCCAAGTTAGTTTAAGGATCTGTTGACAATAATTATTAGGGAAGCTGGCAATATAATTAATATTTTGTTTCATGTTGTATTAAGATGCTTTAAACATCATGTTGCTTAGTAGTTAAAACTGATTTTTTCGTTAAGGAGAAAAAACCAGTTTGTTTCAGTGAAGTTGACAAAGAATGTTACTTTAGAAAATGAAAAGCAGTGTTAAATTATTTAGTATAGTAACTCTATGATTTGCTTGAGATCAACAGTTGCTTGGGAATAAAATAGCTACTTAATACCCACATCAGTTTAATAAGGGCACATGCATTAGAAATGAGGTTTCAAGTTTTATTCTTCAAGAATTTTCTGTTAACAGAACTTGAACAAAATTACTTCTCTCTTTATTTTTTTTTTATCTTCATTGTTGAAAATCAGTATGCTCTATAGTAGGGAATACTGTTTTGTAAGAGAGAGCTAGCACTTGCAAATGAGTTTCATTGGGAATTTGGGGATAAAAATGCATGCACTTATACTTACAAGGATGGAATAGTGCATAGTTTTATGCTCATGACTAATTTCCTTATGCTGATTGTAACTTGCTCTTCCTGAGGCTGTTTCAAAATCTCCTGTTTTCAAAATCAGGAGAAGGGGCATAACACTGGCTAAGTTTTAAAACAGAAGCGCTTTTGGCTGTTTTAAAAAGGCCAAGAGTTCCCAGCAGGCCTTGTTGCTTGCTGTTCTTATTTAAATTTCCTATATAGCACAACACGGATCAGTGTGGAGGAGAGTCTACCTCACACCCCTTGCACTGAACCATCTGATCCTCAAAATAGCGTTAGGTGAGGATGAAGGGTTTGGAATGCTGACTGGGGAAGTAACACGAACTAAATGAAGTGGTGCAAAGCAACAGACTTTCTGGATCTGTGTGGCCCCACATCAAAGTAGCACTAGGCTGTGTCTTGTGCTGTAAGCCGTGCTCTGGGAAGCCTGGCACTTGGTCTGTATCAGAGTTGTTCTGCTCAGTGCCCAGAAATCCTCAGACTGTTTTGAACTGCAACTGTTGGGTAGCGAGAGTATTTGGAGCATGTCCCCTAGTGTGATGTCCCCAAAAGAGGCTGTGTTCAGGTGATGCAAGGGCAGCACGCAGAGGTTTTTAATGGGTTGCGCTTTCTTTGGGTACCTGAAAAGCTCCCTGAAACACCTGTGTGGTGCAGGTTAAGCTTGGTTGTTTGGCAGGTCTAGAAAAGCAAGAGTGTAATTTGGAGAACAGTATAAAAACACATTGAGCTGCAGGAGGCATTGTTTTCCTAAGCTCCACCATGCTAAACTTCATTTGAACAGTGTTTTCTTAATAGTAATTTTTAGTAGTTCTACCCTAAAACACTTCTTTGTTTTTCTGAGAAGCTGTTTCTTCATCTAACCATTTAATGCCAGATTACACTGTTCCCATTTTCCCTTCATGTACACAGCTGAAGCAAGGGATTGTCAACAGTAAGATAGAAAGCTTTTTAACCTCTAGGTCACAAGTTCAAGTTCAACTTCGTCCTGTGTCAGTACTGAGGGACAGAATCACATTTGAGGAACTGCATGACATGGATATAGGATCTTGGTGACATTTTTGATAGCCTTTATCCATGCAGTGAAAAACCTAATCTCATTTTTTCTTCACAGCCTAGGCATGATCCATCTGCCCTAGGGCAGACTAAAAATGGGCATCATTTGCCTATGTTCTTTCTTTTCCCTGGATAAATAGACTGTTTTTAAAACTGCAAACGCCAAATCTTTTCTAAGTACTAAATTCATGATTAGAAGATTTTTATAAGAACAAGCCCTTTACTTCCTCAGTTGTGAAATTTTCTTATGACTCTTACATTAAAATACATCAGTAAATATGTTTTCCCATCAGCGCTTTACTTCTAAAATTTCACAAAGAGGAATCACTTAAATGACTTTGTGTGTCATACGCATAGTGATTGGTTTTATTTTTATTTCTAGGGATGAAGCAGAGCAGAGCTACAGACCTTTGCTAAAAAATCTGAGTTCTTGTCCTTGTGTATGCTAAAGGACTAAGGACAAGTAAGGGAAGAAAGTTGGGCTATGATGAAAGAAGTAATGCTTGGTTACCCTTGATTGTGTTTAGTTTGGCAGTGTTGCAAATGTAGACTCATGATGAGATATAAGTTTTTCCACTTTCTGTTGCGTAGTGTATATATACATGTTTTCTTTGGAACTGATAGAGAAAAGTAAAGGTCATAGGATACACCGGGCATACTGGTGTTTAAGTGTGCCCTGCTCACCCTGTAAAAACATGTTACTATGTTACTCCAAATGAGAAGCTGTTGTTAAGCCTTCTGTCCTTTTGCTATGTTAACTGAAAAAAAAAAAAAGGCAAATGCTTTTTTGTGGCTTTTTTTTGAGTGCTTTTTTATAGATATTTTACAGAATAGAAAATAAAGCAGATGTTCCAACAGATGTCACAGGGGGCCTCTGGAGGGAATGGCTGTTCCATGCACCGACAGCATTAGAAAACTACCGGGGAGCGGGAATCTAGAGTTGTATAGTCTGAGGTCCAATAAGCTAGAACTCAAAGCCTTTGAGATGACATCTGTTAAGGGTGGCGTGTTCTACTTTTAGTCTTCTGTCAGGGCACAAATTCAGAAACTGTCGTCCCAGACAGTATTCCTCCTCCTTCAGCAGCTATGAAACATCGGCAGACATTGGAGTGGCCCTCTGCAAGCTCCTGTACAGAGGGGTCCGTCTCCAAGAGGAGCATCAGAAGCAGATTCCCCTGCCTTGTGAAGAAAAACCTTACTCAGGCCACTGCAGAGATGTGTTGCCAGAAGGAAATTAGGCACACCTATGTAACAAGATGATTTCTGGGTTGGAGAAAACTGTTGAAGTGAGGGAAGGATGAAGAACAGACGTTAAAAGCAACTTTACAGAAAGGTAGAATGGGATGTGAACTTTAACTTCTTGCTGCACAGTTAAGTGGTACCAGTTGCAGCATTTAGTCAGCTCTAAATTGAGATTAATTTAATTTCACAGCAAGGAAGAATTGCAGCAGCCTCCACATCCTGTGCAGTGCCTTGCTCAGGAAACAGCTTTCCTATCACCCCCCCCCCATTTTTTTAATTAAATTGCCTTTCCTAGTTCTAATAACTGTAACAAGAAAAAAAGAGTTGGAGTTAAAATTAGATGATAGGCAACTCAGTTATCTTTATTCCATAATGTGCAAAAATGTTTTTTTTACACACTATGTGAATATTGGCTCCAGCAGTCCTGAGTCAGCGTGGTTATTTGTCGGGTGTTCATACCACAAATACGATGTGCTCCATTCTGTAGATGCAGTTTTGTGGCAAGTGTCATCTTGCTAATGAATACAAACATATATTAATGAGAAAAAGGAAGATTCCATTTCATATGGGAATAAAAGCTTTCGTCAGTGAGGCCTTGTAGCTTCCAAACATGTCTGAATGACACAAAGCTACAGGGAAGATAAAGCGATAGGTCTTAAGAGTCAAGAAAACCTTTCGAAATGCAAAACAAGCCTTTGTCTTTTTAATTACCCAGAGTGGACTGTTGAAAGGAGTGGGATGATGAAGAGGGCAAAGGTAAGGAAAGCAGCTCATGATTTCTCAGAGCTGAACTTGCTGAAATCTGCAGAGGCAGGAAACGTACAGTTTTCCAGTTCATTAAAAGCAGCAAGCTGTCAGTCAGATGCTTCTGAGCCAGCCCAGCTGAGAGGGCACATGCCTTTGTTGTTTACACAGAAATCCCATGACTGCTGCACGAATGCTTTCACAGCCACTGTTGGCAGCACTTAACGCAGTGGCATGTTGCTTTGGTGTCAGATGTGCTTTCTTGCTTGGACCCACTTTCCCGTGTCATCCCAAACCAGCTCAGAGGGATACAGAGCACCCGAGATTAAGTATTTCAGAACTAAAATTTACATGTTATATTTTACCTGGAATTGACTGTGTGTATCTACTCATTTAATCTGTGAGCTACTGCTTCTAAGGATAAATTACTGCAATAACTTATGCAGTGGGAATCTGTAGCACAGAAATAGAACATTTTCTCTGGAAAGCCATCCTTTTCCTTCCTGCATGCTGCAGTGTGAAGAAGGGGGAAAAAGGACTGCAGCAGGAAGAGAGAGATTAAAATCTTAAAAGGATTTAAGAATTCCTGACAAAATATTTTTTTGCCTTGTGCTTTCCCAAAATGTGAGAAGCACAGTGTGGAGAGAAAAAACAGAATTAAAAGGATCAAAACAGAATCTAGAAAATGGAGTTGTAAGAGTGTATGAGGTGTTTTGTTGTGTTGGGGTTTTTTTGCCTGGGATTTGTTTGCAAGTGTGATTTGAGGAGTATCTTTGGGCAGTACAGAGCTGCATGAACATCACTGTGTGTATGAGTGTAGAAAACACTGAAGAGCTCTAACGTGAGGAGTGGAACAGAACTTGGGACCATCCTGAGCTACCATTTCCAGAACGGTGTGATGCCATACAGAGATGGGATCAAATGGAAAACAACGGTTTGTTGAGAGAGCAAACAATACCCTGAGGTGGCAACACTCACCAGTCCCTTATGATGCAGCAAATTATCATGGCTTCAGTGTCATAGCACTTGGAGTTTAGTATGTTGGTGCAAGTTATTGTGGAAGATTTACATGTATTATGTGCTTTACTTGAATGGAAGGAAGTGTTCTGCCAAATTCTTAGTTCTGAAAATGGCTGGAATTAGAAAGATGTCTCCCATTCCTTTCCATTATATCATTTAGTAGCTCCTGGAAATAAAGAATGCTTTTGCTGATTCAAGGGCCTTGGAGATGTGTGTTGCTATTTTTGCATGTACCGTAAATCTCATTATTTGTACTTCCAGCAGCAAGCTGATTTGCAGATGTGGAGACTGGAATTTATGGCAAGAAGTAGAGGAGTCTAGTGGTTTTAATACTGTCCACAGCTGAATTGAAATAAATCTAGAGCAACTGCATTTAAGTGTAATAGTTGCTTCAGAACTTTTTTATTGCAATGCCGTTTCTCTCCAGTGTGGGCTTTTTCTCTTTAATTTTTATTACTAATTATTTATCAAGAATCATGTAACTTGAGACCATTAAAAAGGGAATCAGGAATTAAGTGTTGGACCGTTGTCTGAACACCTGCTTTATTCCTAAAAGCCATCATGTTGTGGTGGGAGATTTTCTGGGGTTTTTTGTTTGGTTGGTTGGTTGGTTTGATTTCTTTAAATAATGCACGGTGAAATTATGTAACGACAGTCTCTTAGATGGTAGAGATAAATCCAGAAGGAATTGTATCTATATTACACTCATGTATACATTTTCTTGATTTGATTTGTAAGATCCAGTATAAGATACTCCATGATAAAGCAATACTGCAGAGCCAAGAATAATGCTGCTGTGTGTCAGGAAAACTGTCAATGTAGCATGCCCTCCCACCTTGAAAATTAGAAATGCGAGCACTGAAGAACCACGGTTGCTACTTTTTATGAGTTTTCCATATTTTCATGGATTTGTGATCTGAAGGTGGAGCAGGCGCTGAAAGTGTAGTTATACTTGATGTGCACATTAAATGAACCCCCCAACAGTGGAGATGTGGATGTGTTTGTTTATGGTGCAGTTTTATTTATTTTCCATTGACATATCTTGACAGAAAGTCCCATAGAAAGACCTGGGACTTTTGAGATAAGAATCCATTGCAGAGCAGTGACATTCTTTCCTAAAGCTTTATTTATCAAAAATCATGAAGTAGTTGTTAAATGCCTGGGATAAACTATGCATAATAAAGTGAAAATATGAAAATGTCTGTTACTTTTTAGCAGGGCCAGATTTGTTGCCCAGAACACAGTCAGAATTCACGCCATGAGGAGAAGGATGTGAATGGGGGAGAAGGGGAGCTATCCTCATGAGTTATGGACTATGATATAATTCCTGTCTCTTTGGGAACCAGGGACTGTGTAATGCCAATAAGCACAATTATGTTTCTTGAGGAAAAAAAAAAAAGAAGAAAAAAAAAGTACCACATATGTAGGTGTGTTTAATAGAACTGCCTCTAAATGGTTGTGAACAACAATATTGCTAAATCATCATGTGCTGATGCCAGAAAATCTCAGTTTTCTCAAGAATAGGAGTGCTGGTCCAGCAGTGGGCATAATTTAGCCCAGCTCTGGGCAGTGGAAGGTATTTGCTGCAGAGGCCTATTTACATGTCTGCACAGAACCCTGACTTGGTTTGTCACACACACTCTCACCTGTGAGGGAAACGGTGGATTCTGCAGTAAATCTCTCTTGTGCTGGGTGTGGTGAGGGGCTGTTGCATTTTTCCATCTGCATGAGGAAGACGTACTGGAGGCTTTGTGATGTCCACCTTGGTGGTACGTGTCCTCTTCATAGTGACTCTTAATTACTTCAGCTCCCTCCTGACTAGGTTTAGGGCTCAGCCATCTGCAGATTTTACTGAGTTCAGCAGCCCTGTATTTGCTCTTCCAGGCCACCACAGCTGCGTTACTGCTCAAAAAAGAAGCAAGTAAATTGACTGAAAATCATGAGATCAATTCAGGTTCTTTTAGGTCTTCTGAAATTTATTTTTGTCTGTTGTTTTGCTTTTGTGCTTTTTAAGCTTTTCACCCAGTTACAAAGAACGCATTATTAAAGAGTGGGTGCTCATTGGATTGTCACTTAACCATGAGCCTCGGGGTGGGGGGGGGAGTGCTGATAGCACTTCTGGCAGCGTTGTGGAAGTTGGCGCTGTGCTTATATCCTCTCTGTGTTCTTGACAGAGAAGGCAGGCTGACTTTGGCACTTACATTTTGACACTCTAAACGATTTGGCTGACATGCATATTAAAAAAAAAAAAAAAAAGATCAAAAAAGAAACCCCCTATTTTTTTCCACTACTAGTATCTGAACAAAGATGTGAGAATCATGTTTAAATATACTTGTGTCACAAGACTTCTGTGATGGGCAAACACAGGTGTAAAAACTCATCTCAGATTTCCCTCTTCCCACACAGCAGAACTCCAGTCCTCAGTTCTGTGTCTCCAAATTGTTCAGTCTTTTTAAATTTTTATTTTGTGACAATTGTTGTCCCCCATATAAACTTCCTTCCCTTTTTTCTGTATTCTATCATCATAAAAAATAGCCTCTCTTAAAACAAATACATGTTTGTTGGACTGGTGAACTGGGTTTTATTGCACTTTTCCTATTCTCAGTACAGCATAATGATGCAGGTGATATAAGGAGAGTGTTTTAATAACAATTAGCTCAGCTGCAAGAAATATTCCAATAACTTCAACTGTACAATAGCCATATTTTCTATATACGTTTAAAAAAAAAAAAGTAGTTGCAGGAGGCAATTTCAATAGTAGCAAGGACATTTAGCTTTACCTTAATCTGCTGGTTGGCAGATCACCTGTTATCTGCCGATGCTGACTAGTTACTAAACGCTGACTACAGTTATGTTTCAACATAGCTAGAAGTTCAAGTTTTCTCTCCTGATACTTCAGTTGAAGGGGGAAAAAAAAGTCTTTGACTTAATCTGTACCACACTAAATGATTATATAGTCTGAATTAAATATTTTTCAAAATGCCAAAACATAGAAGGAAAAAGGGAAAGCTGAAGGACCACAGAGGTGCTACTTAAGTCACCCATAGTGTTCCTGTGCTGTTTGTTTAGACCTAGTAGTTTGGTTCAATACATTCTCCTTCAAACTACTTTTCTGTTCAATTAGGCTCTTCCATGCTTAGAAGAGAATCTACTTCTAGCTGATGTTTGCAATTTAAATGTGTGATTTGGTAACGATTACATTAATTTTTTGTGTGTGCATGTCAGGTAAACAGAATTTTTGTATATGATACTTTCTTAAGTAGGCATTGGGAGGAAAAGGTGTCAAATGCAGAGGAAAAAGTAATATGAAAAGTCACAACTGAAGTAATGGATAAAGTTTATTTTTAAAAATGAATATCAGTGATTTATTTTTAACTAGTTGATCCCACTTGGTCTGTCTTTCCCCAGACACTTCAGTTGTTAACGTAATGCAGACGAGAAATCATTCAATTTCTCTTAGTTCTCTTTACACTTGTCATACACATTTCTGCACAGACTGTTTTGGCAGCAGCAGTGATGAAATACATTTATTGACCGCAGTCACAGCAATCTGAATAGATATCTGTCTTTCCCTAACACCATGTAATAGAAATTTGTGGGTTTTATTCCTGAAGTAAATCTATTTAGAGAATTTTTCCTACCATAGGTTTTAATGTTTGGTTTTGTCTAGAGTGTTTTTGTTAACTTTTGGAATACTGACAAGGCAGGAAGGTGGTTTCCCATAACAAAATGTTCCTTTGAACATATTTCACTATATTTTGGACTTGTTTCTTAAAATTCACGTATGGGATTTTGTTCTTCTTCTGTCAGTAAAAACAATCATTTACTGGTTTCTATAAATGCAGTATAAGAGAAGCCTGAAATAATGGCATATTTTTCCTTTATTCCAGTGCATGACCCATCTCATTTTCTCTGGTTCAATTTTCTTCTTTCCACGTTATCCTGAGGACTACTTCAACTAGTTCCAGTTGTTCTCGGAGCTGTGCAATAGAATTAAAGCAAGTTGCTAAAACAAGTAGGCAATTAGTTTTAATTGGGAAGTCCTCGGTATTGTGGTCTCTGTTTGCTAGCTGTATCCTTATTTTGGATGAAACAGGAACTGGATAAAAGATAGTTCTGTTAGGAAAAGGTATTGGTTGGTAGAACAGTGGATGGATGCTTTTGTTGCAGACTGTGGAGTTATTTACTTCCCCTCCTGCCTCGTCGCGCTTTCGCTATAACCTGAAGACTCTGAAAGCTCTCTTGGTCTGGCCTATAATTTGATTATTAGCACATGCTTTTAGGAGGTGAGAGACACGGGAAGGTGGAGAGCACAGAGATAGCACCAGGTTCTTCATTGCTAGTTAAGGCTCTTCGGTTACCTTTTTACCAGACCCAGGCTGGCAAGAAAAAAGGAGAAAATATGGGCCATATATTACATATGAGTGGCAGGGAAGGGTATACTTTCTGTGTTGCTTTAGTTTCTCTTTGTGTGTGTCCTGGTTTTCTGTGTGTGATCTTAGATGTCACTGGTCATCTGTTGCCTATTCTACTCTATAATCTTGCAACTATATCTATTGACTGGTGTTTTCCACCAAAAATACACTTTTGTACCAAACCTCTAGATTATTACTACAATTATTTGCTTTCGAGTTGTGCAAAAACTGGAACACTTCCTTCTACCCCATCTTTACCCACGCAGTCTCTGAAGGCTTGTCTAAGCACTTTTCCCACCGTCTGCTCGGTTCTCCTTCTGCAGACTGTGTTCTTGGTGAGATGGAATGTGTTTTGGAAGCCCTGGGCTGATGGTACACACAAGCGTGCAGCTGCTTGGTAGCACTAACGGCAAGTATCAGCCAAAGTTAATCAATATTCTGTTAAGAAACTTCTGGCTTAGCATACAACTGCAGAATTTTGGGGTATTTGTGAGCAGGAATTTTGGTTTTGATAGTACTATCCAAGCATTACATTGGTTGTAAAATATACACCCTGAGCAAAACTAACAATGAGAAGTATCCTGTATGTTTGTTTGTGATGCTTTCACTTGAGTTAGAAATCAGATTTCTTTCCAGTTGTCATGTAGTCTAGTATAAAAATGTGACACACATTCATGGAGAGTTTGCTTTGACTTCCTGGGACAAAGGGAGTGGGACCTAAAGTGATGCAGTAGGATTTAATAAAAAAGAATCCTTGGTAGTACTTACATTGAGATTCTACCAGGCACCGTGGTGAATTTCTGTGAAGTAGCTTTTAGCGTCCGATGTGAAGTTGTTTCTTTCAGTCTTGTGCTTTGTCAATACACCTAATTTTCCAAAAATAAGCAACATGCAAAGACTTAATAAGCTAAAGAATTCAGGAATGCAGGAAAAGAATATTATGGCTGCAGAAACAAGCACTTAGAATGGAGAAACTATCAAGTTGTGGCTACCTGTGCAATTTTAACTCCTTTACTCTTTCTCCTCTCCTTCCATGTGTATGCTATTTTCATAGATAATTTTTTTTTCCCAGCTGGCCATAAACGTTTTTCATTACGTGGGATGTGTGATGTGCAAAATGTTACTTTTTTCCTTACTATATCCCTAGTACATTTTTGTATGCTAATTAAACTATATTTAATGCAAAATTATTCATTTCTCTGTGGGCTTTGAAGGTGGACGTCAGTGAAGCATCTTTGTGCTTCACAGACTTCATTAATTTATTTTCACAATATCCATTGATGTGCTGTCTCCATTATACATTTGGGTAACTTAAACACAAAGGAGGAAAACCAGTATCAGAATTTTTAGTGTATTTAACATTGTATAGACATACTGTTAGATTCAACTACGATGAGAGGAATGTTCTGCAATGAGGTCTTTAGCTCGTTATGAGACAGCACTCTAAGCCAGCTGTCACACATTGTAGGTTATTATGGTTCATATGAATACCTCATATAATTACTATATTGCTTCTGTGGAAAGGGACATGTGTATGTTCTTGGTGAGACAAGACAAATAATCTTATTCACAAACATTGCAGCCGTGTCATGGTTTTGTGTAGGCTTCTCTTTGCTGTTGTGTGTTGCTTGCATACCGTGGTGATTTTGAATTAAGTAATATTCATATTACTCAGGATTTATTTATCCCCTCACAGGCTTGGTACTAATAATTGTTTTTCTTAGATTCCCATGTTGGTGCCATACTTAAGAATTGAGAAATAAGCAAATGATTTTTAATAGCATTTGTCTCCACTGGTATATATGCTAGAGACTAGAAACATCACCGCTTTTAGAGTTGCTCTGGATGTTCCCACAGCGTGTACGGTCTTGTGAGTCTGTAGTTAGCTAACATGTTCTAGAAAGGTGAAGTTAATAATGCAGATGTGCATTTAGGAGCTCAGCATTTTCTCAGCTCTACGGGCTGATGATGATTTGCCTTAGGACTAATTAGTAGGCTTATTAATCCAAACAAATTCTCTAGTAACAGTACAGCTGTCTAATTAATGAATCTATTAATTAATCAGTAGGTTCTCCAGATGTCTACTGAGATACTGTCCCCTGAGCCGCAATATTAGTTGTTGAATTTTTGTAAACCAAGAGCTAGAATCTTCCATTTGTTTGGTTGTGTGTTAAACAGGAACTCGATTTATTAACTTATAAGAGTTGTATCTTTTTCTCTTTTCTTCTGAGTAAAAATCTAGTTTGTATTATCATTGGTTATTTTTTGTATTCAGCCACCTGACATACTTGTGAATAAATATGTGATTAAAATCTAAGGGGTTGTTATTCAAATGCCTCCCTTCTATTGACCCAGGAAAAGCTCTTGCAAAAATGTATGTTTACGTGTCAGTATGCAAATAGCTTAATTGCTTCCAATTTCAAAAACCTACTTACCTTGTGCCAGGAAGTCATGATCTTACCGCAGCCCTGCTGCTGAACTGTTGCATTTACTTAGATTGTGTTTGATATTTTCCTTACTACTGAGTGGTAACACACTTGCTGAGCCCAAGGTCACTACTTTGTTCAAAACTTTGGGGTATTAAGCCATTGCTAAAGATCTGGTGAACCTGCCTGCTGCCTTCCCACATACTCATCTCTTCCTTCTTTCAAATTTTAAGTGTGCAGGGATGGGGAAAGTTATTACACCTGCGTTCACCTAGAGATTAAGTGTTGTCCTTCTCAGTCTTTAGTACAGGGAGACCGACCTGCATGAAAGCAGTGTGTGTTGTGTCATTCCCAGCGGTGCGTTCTTATCTGTGGCACGTTGCCTCACGGTGCAGCTTGAAAACGGGCTGTCGTTTGGGTCAGGCCTGGCAAAGTCATCCGGTCTGGTTTGATTTGACTGGTACTGTTTATACCACAGGAACGGAAAGTGCTTTGACCACAAACTATGCATATCTTTGTTGCATGGGTTTGACAAAAAAAAAAAAGAGTTTTTCTGCCTACTGGAATGGATAGGGTATGCTGCGTATGTTTGTGCTGGTCTGCTTCGTTTGCGTTTTCTTTTGAAAACTTGTGGTTTCCAAAATTAAATATTGCATCTTGGTATTTAGACTCTTTTGTTTCATGACTGAAACAGTTCTCAGTTTATTCGGTAATGAAGTCTTAGTCATCTAAAAGTAACAAAACTGGTGATCATGCTTCCCTCTCTGTTCCGTAGACGCCAAGGTATAAATTACCTCGTCAGTTCTAATTATCATACAACAGGCTAGAATGCAACTGCTAAGCTGCCACACTGCATTTTTGCTAGAACATTGTCTCCCTCAGAGACAAGGACCTGTTTTATTTCTCCTCTTGCTCCTTTTTCTTAAAATTCCCTCCCTCTTCATTTACCAAGTAAAGAGCTAAGGAAGAGGAATTTAAGCCTCAAGAAAACTGTATTCATTTTAATTAAAATCCTAGAATGCAATCCACACCTCTTTTATTCCTGTGTTGGTGTGCATGAGACTCCAAAACTTGCCAGCCCACTGCTACCAACGTCGCTGTATTATTGGAACATGTGCAGAGTTGGCTGTTTTTCCCAGTGCCATGCATCCTTGCTGGGGAAGGTGCTATACTGGGAAAGGACGATGTCGGAGGAGCCAAGGGCGTATGTTCTCCCCTGGAGGTTGTCCGTAGTGACATTTTGCTGGAGGCTGGTGCTGTTTGTGAAGGTGGTTTTACTGAGGTGACAGGCTGGGTTTTGCCAGCTGGCGTTGAACCTATGCAAACTATTGGCAACAAGAAACAACTAGTTTCAATAAAACTTTGCAGGAACTCAGACCTGAGTGAAACTGGCTTTACTCAGGAAACATCTTGTCCAGGTTCCTTCAGCTTCTGTCCATCTAGTTTAGTGTGAACAAGTATTTTAGGGAGCTTTGAGATTACATTGGCGCACTTTCCAGCTGAGTTCTGGGAACTGAAGACTGAGCAGGGGCATAATTCTGTTTCTAGCTATGGGCTGAGCTAGAGATAACTGTTAAGTGTTTATTGTCTGGACTGTGTTGTGCAGAAACCTACAGTCACACTATATCAATAGCTGTCTGCATGTGGCTAACCAAGCAAAGAGGACAAACTGGAAAACAGAAAGAATGCTGAACAACTGAGGAAATAAATCCAGAATCTATTAAAGGAAGAAAACAGAAACCTACCTCTATAAAACTCCTCTGAATTGGGAAAAGCCTCAATGTGCTTCAAGGGCAAAAGCTTTATTTAGCTCATCTTAAATTTTCAGTATTTCTGTTCTAAATTTTTTTGTTGGTTTTTAAAAAACAAGTCTGACTTACTGGTAATTGAAAACCTTTCAGTGGCAGCTGAACAGGTAGTATTTTGGGTTTTTTCTTGTGATTTATGTAATACGTTTGTATTCCAATAACTGAAAATCATTCCTTGATTTTAAGTAAATGCTTAAAAAAGACCCCACAAACCAACCTCTCCCCTCAAAAAAACCAAAACAAAACCAGAAAACCAAAACCAAAACCAACAAAACCTTAAGTATGTAAGCATGTAACAGAAAAGACTAACCACCCCTAAAACAAATGATAGTGTTGCTGGAGAGCTTTGTACTGCTACATCTGAAATATTTTCCCTGACTAAAGAATCTTTGGAATCTGGCTAATCAGAAACTGGAAAACAGTTTCTGTCTCTCACACCCACACTCCCCCTTACTCTTCTCTTCTTTTTTTCTTCATCATCCTAAACTCAATTTGCTACCTTAGTTTCAGAACTTTACAGTCACTTGCTATTGTATTAGTCCTTGTATAGTCTGTGGATTTAAGGCAACAGTGCTAAGAACTGTTTGAGTAGTGAAGTGAAATGAGCACAACTCGCTGTTTGCCTACTTTTTATCTTGACTTTTTTTTCTACTGTGTCATAGAGGTTTTCACTCTGTGGTTCATTAGTTATTGGTGGTCTGGGAAGTATATGGCAAGTACTGGATCCTTAGAGAGCTAGCTAATTGTATGGTTTTAACTGTCCTCTTGGTCTTCAGTTTTCAAATTGCGTTAAAAGGAAGACAAAACCGCATTGCCAATATTACTCTCTTATGTAAGCAATTTATACAGTCAGTGAAAAATATTACATAACTTGGTGAATGGAAAAGGAAAGTTGTCTGTGCCTATGAAAGGAAGAATATATGTTTAAGAAATATAAGACTCTGTGAAGACATAGTCTATAACGTAAAAGCATTTGAGAAATCCTGCTGTTCAACCTCAGCCTCAATGTTTTCATGGATTCAAATTCAAGGATAACCAGTGCCATCCAAAACCTAGGTCTACAAGCTTTCAGAGGCAGAGTTAAGGTGTGCCCAAGTTCTGCTGATCTATAAGACAGTTTGGAGCATGTCGTTGTATTTTGTGCCTTTGAAATTGTTTCTGGCAGTGAAATTGAAAGGTGTGTTTTTCAGTCTTTGCTCTATTAATGTCTTGATTTCCCCTTTTTGTGTCCTAACCAAAGCTATAATATTTACTCCAACCTCTTTAGTCTAATTACAAAAAAAGCACCACATAGCTGTTACTGCTATATTATTCAGCCATCTTATACTAGCACTAATGAAGAGTAATACGACAGAGCCTTTTTCCCATCTTATTTATATCTATTCTCTATTATAGATTTCCACATTAAGTGCTAAAGAAATATGGTTTTATGATTTCCACAACTTAGAAACTTCCTTCTAGGATGGACAAAGTAGGTAATTTGTTACAATAAGCTCCACTTCTGGCTAGGGTTGAGAACTCCCTGAAGGGCGTAGGTTAAAAGCATACCTCAAAGGTGAGATTGTTTCAAGAAACGGTACTCTTTATCTCCCTGCCAGAGTCTACTATGCACTTGAGTTTCTCACCACCCTGCTCTGTTTCATTCCTTTGACGCTCGCTATCTGTGGTGTTTACTTTGTCAAGATGGTCTCGAGTACAGCAGATCCTTCTGAAAGCTGGGAGACAGTGACATGCCAGCCAACTTTGCAAGCAGGTATAAATAAATTCCAAAGAAGATTTCACAGAAATGGATTTGTACCTCTGGTCCTGTTTCTTCAGAGAGCGGGACAGCATGGAGGCAACACTACGTTTGGCAAAGACAGGTTTTTAAAGACAACCGGGTTTGAACTTTCTGGGTTTTGATGTATGTGGAAATCTTTGAAATATGAATAGCTTTTTGTTCTTCCAGTCTACCTTAACACAGCGCCCGGAATGTCGAGTCAGTTTTGAATGAAAGCGGAAGGGCCCCTTAGTCTCCCGTTCAGGCAGACTCTTTCAGCATACGGTGCGTGATACTTCAGCACTTTAAATAAACATGCTGTGTCAGGCATGCTTGATCAAAGGTAGCCTTCCACTTCTGATTAGGGCAGGTGTGCTTAGAGCCTGCCTTTTCAGAAGTGCTGAGCATCTACAAAGCTCTGAGTCACTTGGATTTGCAAAGACTCAGCATCTTTGGAAGTCACACCACTAGCAATGACAAAATTGGAGTATCCAATTAGCTGATCTCATTATAAGTCCAGTTAAATTATAGACGTTAGTATACTTACAGATGCAGGTAATCATGTGAATGCTTACCTCCACTGAAATCAATAAATGTTAAATTGCTCAGTGCTTTTGAAAATCCCATTAGGCACTGAGACAGCTGAATAACTTTGGAAATCTGACGTATGGGAACATTATTTTATATGTGGCATCCATTATGTTAGGATACTGTGCAAGAAAGCTGAGCTGGTTTAGAGGGAGTGAAAGGAATTAAATGCCCAGTCGATGGGGCATTCAGCAGCTAACTGTTGTAAGCTGCTTTAAAGCCCCAGATTGCCGCCTCTGCTTCCAGAAGTTTATGGCCCATATGTGGGAAGGGAACAACTTGGTGTCCGGTGGCACTGAAGTTCAGCAGAACGTTTATAATATTCAGCACACTGTTGCCCTTGGCAGAGAAGTCTATATTGACCCAGTGCCATACTCTCTAAGCACTCTTAGCCAAATTCTGTCGGATATATTCATGCACGGCCATAGAGTTCAGCGGACAGAACCTAATAAACATCAAAAGGGGCGATAACTGGAAAAGCAGGAATTCTTTAGAGTTAATTTGGTTTTTTTAGTATCAACATACTTTACTGGATTTTCTTTTTCTCCTGATCTCTGTGAAATACAAGAAAATAGTATTTTCTGTTTTGGAAGGTTTGTGTGTAAGAAAGGGTTATAATCGATTATGGAGGAAAGGGGGAGTTGTGGATGGTAATCAGAAAGCCTGAGTGGTAGAATTCCAGTTGCAGCATTAGTGAGGAGTAGATGATCAGCCAATATGAGTCAGATCAGACGATGGGACGATACGCAGTTTCACTGGTCTGACAGATGTTCCAAACCTGATTTCAAAGGCATGCCTAGAAGCCTTCAGTGAATATGGGTGTATTAACAATGCTTTTTAGTGTTTCAAAAAATAAAATACATTAAAGCTACCACTTGGCTATCAGCTCCCCTGTGAACTTTTCCAAGTGCCAGCTACAGATAATAGCAAGAAAGTTTGTTTCATGAGATACTATCAGAAAGGTCAAATTGTGTCTTAGCTGCACTTTGTTGAAACAAGTGGCACACAGAAAAGTATTGAAAACCCTATTCAAAATTTCCTTCAGTTGTGTGCTTTTTTCTTGCTTTATCTTGACTAGTCTAGACAGGTTTTGAAAACACGTTTTTAAGATTTTAAAATGTTAAGAGATTTTTATAATGAAAATTGTACAAAGTGGTCAGTTAATCCATTTAGAACATCAGTAAAAAGCATGTGTTCATGAAATGCATTTATTTGGTTAAACTTTTGAATATAGAAACTGCTAAAACTAAAGCTTGAGCAACAATTTTGTATTGTCTGCATGTATTTATGGTCTCATTTTGTGATAACAGCAGTAATCAAGCTATACATTTTTTTTTTACCTAAAAAGCATCTGGTGAAATGCAGCTAGACTAGTGCTTGTTCCTGCAATGCTATTCCCTTTTCTTGGGGCAGGGGGGAATTGAGGATGGTAGGTTTGGGGGTGGGGGGGGCTCTTTTGATGGGGAGGGATGTGTTTTTAGTGGGACAAATCTTGAGGATGGACATTTAGCAGAGCTTTCAGCCTTTGCATTTTTTTAGTTTCCTTTCTGAAAATAAGGCCCTAAGTCAAAAAATATGTATACCCTTAGTGATGATAACACTTAATAGTGCTGCAGACTGACGCCTGCGAATGGATCATTCTGCAGGACTCCTCCGTGTTGCATGATGTTATAATTCAATGTGTAATAATCCTCAGTAAATCCGTGTCTTTTTTTTTTAATATGGCATGTATTTGGAGGTATGGTAATTTTCCATTGTTTGACTTGAGACTATTTTGTACCTCACTGGAATGACCTATGGGAGCCAAGACATAATATTCTTGATGGGACGGAGAACTACATTTGTATACATGTGTGTTAAATTTTCCATTGTAGTTGAATTTTTATTTTTAGTATTTTTAAAGTTTTGGACAAAATGGTTACACAGTTTCTGAAATGAGATGAGGAGAAAAAATGTTTTACACTTAAAATAATTCCAGCAACTTTTAGTATTGACTTGATCTACTGAGTTCCATAGTTGGGAGCACAGTCTTGAAATTTAGGAGCAGGTGGCCTTTTTGTCAGGGGTATGTCTTTCATTATTCATTTGGCAAATTCTAAACTTTTTAAGTCTGCTTGCATGGGCTGAATAGACACAAAAGGGGCGTATTGAAAAAGGCTAATCTTCTCTGTAGTTAATGGCAGACAAGTTCTTCCAGGGCTGATTCAAATGATCAAAGTTAGGTTCCTGCTGAGTTGCTCTCTTCTTTCATTACTTCTGGAGGAAGTCAGGGGAGAGAAACCTCAGTTGACTGAAGTTAGCTCTGGCGAATACTCTTTTTAAAGTTTCCTGGATTCTCTGAAGTTCTGTGTGAGCATTTTGCTGCACCTTTTAGTTCTGCTGGTGCTGACCAGTCTGTGCACATATCAACCCCCCTGAGATACTTAACACGCTTTAGCCTGGAGGTACAGCATTAAAGTTGGATTCATTTTACTGCAGTTGCTGCTCCTGGCTGAAGAACTAGCACTGAAACTGAAATCATAGCCCCTATCTTGCTGTGCTCTTGGTGAACCCTGTGCTGGCCCTGAGGCACTGCTGGGGAAGAAGCTGTCAGACAGGAGTGTGCAAAGCCAGAGGGAAGGAGCAGGGCTGAAGCATTTCAGTGGCAGTGGAACAGCAGCAGTGGGAGGAAAGAGAAATAGTAATCCTGATAGGTCGTATCTTTTTGTGACACGGAGGAAGACAGGGATTGGAGGAAAACCAAAAGAAAGGCCCAGCAAGCCTTAAAACAAACAAACAAAACCCCCTTGGTTGTTTGTCATGTCACTAAACCACTTGGTTTTACATGTTTTCTTTTACTTTTTCCCTATATTGTTGCCCAGTGCTTTTTAATTTCAGATTTTGATAGTGAACCCATTTATACTCAAATGTATGAGAGAATGATGCTTTTGTGTGTCGAATGTGTTTTGACTTGATTTATCTAGAACTTGACAAGGAAGTCATCCTTGATGATTAAAAAGGCATTAATGAGATGGGTGCTTGTCAAGACTGGGTTATGGCTATCTCCGTGTTAGTTAAATGGCAGTAGAATGACGGCTGGAAACAAATGTGAAGCACACATTGTTGCAATGAATTATTGATTGCTCTCGATAGAGGAGAGAAGAAATTAGAATGACTGGACAATGAAAGATAAACACTCCTTGATATTTTAATCAGGTGTATTATGAAGTAGTCGATTGAAGATAAAAACCTGCACATGATGTGAAGTAATTTCTCTTTAAAGAAGACTAAATCAATTTAAACAGGAAAAAACAAATGTGTGGGTTTTTCTTTTGACTAAGCCATAATGTGCTATGGCTTGTGCAATATGCAAATAGTTAGATTTCTTCAACATGTACATGGGAATTCTTAATTACCATTAGATAAGCTGATAATAATTCAGGTAGATACTAAGCATATGGTTGACATTACATCTATAAAAATTCTCAGAGCCTAAAAATTTAAGCGTGCACTAATGCTGATTTAATTTCTTAGCTATTTAATTGTCTATTTTTATTTGACAAACTGCAATAGATGGCATCTTGGGGAACCAGACCAAAATCTGATGTGTAAATACTTCTTATCTTTACAAAATGCTTTACAGACACTGCTTTGCTGTGAAAGTCTCTTCAGAGATTTTTATCTTGTAATGTCAAAACAATTAATGGGAAAATAAACATATCAGGATGCTTCATCTTACTTGTCTTCAGTTTGTTAATGAGCTCATCTTGCTGTATCTGGAAGTTTTAATATGAATATGTGAGGAAAGTTGTACTGCAGTGCTGCTGCTGCTTTATGGGGCCGTAAGGTTTCAAGAAAATTGTAACTATGGATGAATATTCCTTCATCCCTCCTCATCTAATCTCAGAAGTATACGATGTGAAATACAGTAAATATTTCCTGCTCACCATAAATCTGTGTGTCTTCCAGCAAGAGATAAGAAAAACAATGTATTAGGGTTTGGCATTTGCAGAATTTTGCCTGAACATGTGGAGATATTTTTAGCGTATATTGGTCTCTGAAATTTGCAGAAAATATTATTTCTTTTCAACCCTTTTTTTGCTATTCCTTGTGTCACGCAATTGAAGAAAGATGCAAGAAAACAGTTTTAATCACTTTTAATGCTGCAGTACAAATATTACTGTTTCTGTGTTCATCAACTAAGTAGTCTTTATCCACTTTCTTGCTTATTACTGTACGAGTGTACTTTCCTATTTGAAACCTCATAAATAATGGTAGTTTTAATTCCAAGACATGATGAATGAGTGTGTCTGGGCTTTTAACACTTGATGTGAGGATTCTAAAAAGCCTTTATTTTCACATCTCATTGTCAAATATTATTTTAGTAATAAACTGCAACAGAGTAGTAGCTAGGGAGATCCAGCACTGACATTAATATTTCCAGTCTTGTGGAAAACAAAGTGGTCCTCCATTCCGAGTCAGCCACGTACTTTTGTTGGCACTTTGGTTTTGGGTTGCAGCACAGGGATTACAGGATTACACTGTCCGCTAGGTTTGTCAGTGGTTCCTGCCTGGCTGCAAGGCAAGTATGTAGCAAGGCATACCTAAATTTTAGCTCTTTTTTAACCTTTTTGCTTCTTCCTGGTAATAACTTGGAAAACTGCTCCCTGCCTCCTCATTTCTTTCTAGCTGTGTGTGTTGTTTCATGATGGCAGGTAATTTCTCTTGTAAATAACTAAGCATAGATGTCTTGTAACACACTTACGAATGTGAGCATGCCGAAATACCCTAATTAGTTTACTAGGAAGTGTGATCATCATGTGTACAAACATTATCAGGCGCATGATCACTTGTTGTGACTTTAACTTCCCCCATTTGGCAAGAACAGGAGATAATCTGCCTCCTTGTAAGCAGCGTGAAGGGAACTAACTGTTTCCTGCACCCTGGCCAGGCAGCAATGCTGGCAGCAGGATCCACTTTGCTTCTCCTGCGATAGGATTACACCAGGAAGATTTCCAAGTAAAAACAGCGATCACTGTGGAAGGGAAGAGGGGGGGTGGGGGAGTAGTGGTGTGGGG